>Ga0078894_10000010_pt1 | contig 118646 bp, 96 predicted proteins | sample LauGreSu1BDMLBSD_2_FD_67506 | JGI IMG/M metagenome (GOLD analysis project Ga0078894, IMG submission 67506) | Freshwater lake microbial communities from Lake Michigan, USA - Su13.BD.MLB.SD (version 4) (version 4) | ecosystem: Environmental > Aquatic > Freshwater > Lake | place: Lake Michigan...
TTCTCAGTTCATCGGTGAAACCGTAGGCACCGCCAATGGCGATGATGATTTTGCCGCGTGACTGGGCGAGGGTTTTTTCGAGGTGGGTGGCGAAGGCCCTGCTGCTGAAGGTTTTGCCTCTTTCATCGCACAGAATCAGGGTGTCACCCGGCTTCATCATTTTGAGTAAAGTTTCGGATTCTTTGGCCTTTTGGGTTTCGGGATCGGGGGTTCTGGCGGCGGGAAGCAGTTCGAGTTTTACGGCGTGCATTGGGGCGCAGCGCTTCACATAATCGTTACAAAGCGCATCGATCTCCGGATTTTTGTGGTTTTCGATGGCTGTAATCAGGATCATCCCAATTAATTGTTGAGAATTTCCAGGATTTTATCGAGCTGAGGGGTAAGCACAATCTCAGTTCTGCGGTTCTTCGCACGTCCTTCTGGGGTATCGTTTCCGGCAACGGGCTGGGTATCGCCTCTACCGACGGCTTGGATGCGTTTTGGATTCATGTCGGCATCGGCAATCAAAATTCGGGCGATGCTGGTCGCGCGTAAAACGCTCAAATCCCAGTTGTCTTTGATGGCGCCTTTCATCGGAACATTGTCGGTATGACCTTCAATCGCCATTTGCACATCGGGTTGTTTGTTGAGGGCTTTGCCAATTTCGATGAGGGCTTCGCGGCCTTTTGGATCTACATCGATAGAGCCAGAGGCGAACAACAATTTCTCGGGCAGAATCACGTACACTTTTCCGTTGCGGTATTCCACTTTGATGTCGAGTTTTTCGAAACCTGCCAATGCTTTGGCGATGGCTTCTTTGAGTTCACGAACGGCGCGTTCTTTTTTGGACAGTTCGGCTTCAAGGTCTTTCACACGCTGAGAGGTTTTTTCAAGTTCTTTGCGAAGTTGCTCTAGGCGGGCGCGTTCGGCTTCAGCTTTTGCCAAGGCGGTATTGAGTTCTAGCTCTTTTGCGGCGAGAGTTTTATTTTTCTCGTTGATTTCTTGGGCCAGGTTTTGTCGTTGCGCATCGAGCGAAGAGCCAAGATTTCGGATGTATTGAAGGTTTTCATCGAGTTGCACTTGGCAGGTTTCGATGGTGTCTTTGAGGGCTGAGATATGTTTCTCTTTCTGACCTTTTTCGGCTTCGAGTTGGGCGATGCTGGCTACGAGGGCGGCATTTTTTTCAACACAGTCGTCGTTTTTTCGCTTGAGCGAGGATTCCATTTCAGTTTTGGAAGCTTCGAGGGCTTGGTATTGTTTTTTGGTGACGCAGGAAGAAAGGGCGATACATGCCAGGGCTAAGAAACTCAATCCAATTCTCATAATGGGCGAAGATAGTCGCCGCGCGCGAAGCGCGCGGCGACCGTTATTCACATGTGTTGCCGATTGGACATCCTTGCACGAATCTCATTTCTGCACGGATACCCAACAAGGGAAGGGGGAGGCATTGCCTCCCCCTTCCCTTGTTGGAATAATATCCCCGGAAACCATTCTCCGGATCCGAAAAGGCGCCCCTTTAAAAATTCAACTTGTAATAAAACAATGGCAAGAAGCCCAATTGATAGGTCTGACGGAAATAAGGTGCCGTATCAATATAGCTGTACTTCAACACGTTCTTGCGGTTGGTCACATTCACCAAATCAAAAGCAATCTCGTGAGAAACGTGGGCCGCATTGATTCGGTAAGCAATCCTTACATCAAAACGCTGGTAAGCTGTTCCAAAACGCTGGGTGTTTTTCAAGTTACTCTTCTCGATGTATTCGCGCTCGTAAATCGTAGCCATCGTATCGATCGGAGAGAACCTACGTGCTCCAGCAAATGTCACCTTGCCACCAATGTTCAATGAGTTCTTATTTTTGAAAACAAATTCCCTGGCTATCAATCCGTTGGCCGCATAGTTTGTATTGAAATCGCTACTTCTCCATACTTTGTCGCTTCCCTGATACTGCGCATCAAACAAACTCAACGATGCCAAATAATAGAAGCCTTTGCTAAAGAATTTCTCTACCGTAAACTCTATGCCATAATTGTATCCGCTGCCGGTATTCTGCAAACTGTCTGGAAAGAAACGAGAGAAACCGCTGCCGGTGTTGGCCAAACTGAACGATGAACCCTTGTAATTGTTGCTGGCCATAAGCATCTCAACGGGTAGGTTCTTCAGTGCCTGATAATAGGTTTCCACCTTGATTCTGCTGGCTTTGCCCATTTGGTGATCCCATCCTAAAACCGCGTGATTGCTCTTAGAAAGTCCCATGCCTAAGTTGTGAGGCGTGTTGTTTCCGGGTTTTTGGTAGTAGTAAACGTAAGCGCTTTGATTCTGCGAATGCATTCCCAATCCCAAGTTGATAGCATCGCGCTTGGTGACTTGGTATCGAGCTCCGAAACGCAATAATGGACCGCTGTTGCTGGTGTTGCTGTATTTTTTGTCGCCCGCCATCGCAGTTCTAGCCAAAGGCGTATTGCTTGGGTCGTAGTTCACCGTGTACGTCTGCATTTGAATTCCAGTGCTGATGGTGAACGCCGGCGAGAACTTGTATTTCCACTGCACATAAGGAATCAACATAAACGCAGTTCCGTTAGAATTCCAACGCGTGCTAAACTTCCAAAACAAATTGCTGGTAGGGTTGAAATTCAAAGCGCTATCCACAAGCGAATAATTGTATTGTGTGGCCTGAACCCCAATTTTCATCGAACTCTGGGCTGAGAATTTTTTGTTGTAAAACGCATGAATGCCATAAGTTTTGGTATCGAACATATAGCCCAAGTTGGGAACAATTGAATCGTTTTTGTATTGTAAGTAGGATTTTCCATCGCGGACAATGGTGTCGGTGACATGACGGAAAACCAGCTCGTGGTGGGCATTTACGCTCTGACGGGTAGTTGCCGCTGTAATCTTGAAATAACTATTTTTGTCGATGTTATACTGAAAAGTGCTTCCCCAAACATGCATTTTTGATGCAAAATGTTGATCACGGTCGTTGTCGCCATACAATTCCGAACTACTCTCTTTTTGCTTACTGATGTTAATGTCGATATCGCTCGCCCCGCCAATCGCGAAGAAGCTCAAGTTGCCTTTGTTGTTTTTCATCGGCAGGTTAAACTTAAACGAATAATCTTGGTAATTGGGGATGGCATCGGTTCCGATTGGGATTTTTAGTGCGCCAAAAGCGGCGAGGGTAGAGTAGCGGTAGGTGATCAAATAGCTGGCTCCACTTTTCTTGCTCACGTATCCTTCGGCGAGTGCGTCCCATCCCAACAGACCGAGTTGAGAGCTGTATTCGCGTTTTTTATTGTTTCCATTGCGCAATTTCAGGTCAAAAGCGCCGGCATTGGCATTTCCATATTCGGCGGGGAAGGCTCCGGTAAAGAAATCGGAGTTGCCTAAAATTTTGTTGTTGATGATCGATACGGATCCACCGGTAGTTCCAGGAATCGCAAAGTGGTTTGGATTGGGGATGTCGATGCCTTCCATACGCCACAAAATCCCTTGGGGAGAGTTTCCACGCACAACGATATCGTTTCTGGAATCATCGGCTCCTTGCACACCGGCAAAGTTCGAAGCCATACGCGCTGGGTCGCCCCGACTTCCTGCAAAACGATCGGTTTCATCCACGGTAAACAATCGCGCTGAGATGAGAGCTGCATCGTTGTTGGGTTTGTCGCCCTTGGGTTTGGCTTTGATGCTGACTTCGCCCACGCGTTCGATGACTTGTTCGAGTTCGTAGGCGAGGATTACTTCTTTTCCGGAGGTAACAACGATGTTGTTTGTGCCAAAAATTTGGTAGTCTTTTGCTTCAACGGCGATGGCGTATCTACCCACGGGTACATCGTTAAAAACGAATTCACCTTTTTCATTGGAGGTGGTTTCGAAAGAGGCGGGTGGGTTGGTGACGGGGCCTTCGAAGAAGATTTTGGCTCCGGTAATTACGGACTGGGATTCTTTATCGCGCAGGATTCCGCGGACGGTTTGATTTTGAGCCCAAGTAGTTAATACGAGAGACAGGGTAAGAAAAAGGGTAATGAATTTTTTCATGTTCCGAAAGTAAGTGGGTTTAACACTTCGATATTACGGAAAATCGCAACTGGACGGAAGTAAGATTACGGAAAAATGCAACCAATACTTATAACTGTATAAGTTATTATACAATCAGAACCATGAAATTTGGGGGGATTTAGAATCCGCGGGGATGAATTTTGTAGACCTACGCCTCTTGATTCACCACCTGCTTGAGGTCGTTCTCCAATTGGTAGGCGGTCAGCGACAAAGAAGGATCGGCCTGAAGTTTTAGCCAGTGCTTATGCTTGAGCCACCATTTCATTCTCAAAGAGGGCATACCTTGTTTGAAGAAGTTGGTAATCAATGGGTTGGCGCGCAAGGTGACTTGCTTCTGGTTCATGTTTTCCCACAGATAGTTGATTTCGTTTTCGATGCGATCCAACAGCTGTACGCTCGAGTCCATTTTGCCGGTTCCGTTGCAACTGATACATACTTCTTGGGTTGCAATTTCGGTAGCGGGACGAACGCGTTCACGGGTGATTTGCACCAAACCGAATTTACTCATTGGCAAGATGGTATGTCGTGCACGATCTGTCTTCATGGCAGCCTTCAAAGCAGTGAACAATTCGTTCTTCTTCTTTGGGTCGCGCATGTCGATAAAGTCGATCACAATAATCCCACCCATATCGCGCAATCTTACCTGACGTGCGATTTCATCAACGGCTTCGAGGTTCACTTTGAGCACATTTTCCTCGCGATTTTGTTGGTCGAAGGAGGTGCTACCGGAGTTAACATCGATTACGTGAAGTGCTTCGGTATGGTCGATGACGAGGTAGGCGCCGCCGCTAAACGGTACATTGCGACCGAAGCTGGCTTGGATTTGGCGGTTGACGTTGTATTGGTCGAAAAGACTATTTTTTCCTTGGTGGAGTTTTAGAATTTTGTCCGCGTCGGTATTGTATTTGCCCAGTGTTTCCTTAACGGCTGCATGAATTTCTGCATCGTTGGTTACAATTTGGGTAAAGGAATCGTTAAGGATATCGCGAAGCAGGGTTTGGAGGCGATTGCCTTCACCGAGTACTTTGCTAGAAAGGGGTGCGTTTTTGAGTCCACGGATCAGATCGTTCCATTTCTTTACCAGGTCGCGCATGTCTTTGTCGAGCTCTTCGATGGCAACGCCTTCGCTTACGGTTCTGATGATGACACCGAAGTTGTGTGGGCGGATGCTATTGGCGAGGTCTTTCAGTCGGGCTTTTTCTTTGGGGTTACCAATTTTCCGGCTGATAGAGATGGTATTCTGGAAGGGGACGAGGATAAAATAGCGTCCGGGGATTGAGATATCGCAGGTAACCTTAGGGCCTTTGTTGGCGATGGGTTCTTTGATAACTTGAATGAGCAGGGGCTCACCGGTTTTGAGGACTTGTCCTATTTTTCCGGTTTTAACGATGGGTTCTTCGATGGTAAACTGATCGAGATCGGCCGCACGCGGATGACCAGCGATCGCCGATTTGACCACCTTTCGCAGGGATGTTAAATTAGGGCCGAGATCGAAATACGTTAAAAAGCCATCTTTTTCACCACCGACATGAACGAAGGCGGCGTTAAGTGATGGAGAGATCTTTTTGACTTTACCCAAGTAGAAATCGCCCACTTGAAAGCCGTCTCCGGCTGTTTCGCGGTGAAATTCTATGAGTTTGCGGTTCGATAGCAGTGCAATTTCAACCCCCGACGAACCTTTTTGTATGATTAATTCGTTGGACAAAATGCCGTGTTATAGTGGAAGAACCAACTTATTTTTTCTTGTGACGATTCTTGCGCAGACGTTTTTTACGCTTGTGCGTGGCAATCTTATGACGTTTTCTTTTTTTACCGCTTGGCATATCTTATAGTTTTAATTTATTGAACTGACTTTTGTGTTTTGATTGCCAAATTGAGGTAAACCTTTGCATTGACAGAATCTCCCATTACTCCGAAGACATCGCTCATTTCGAACAGCCATCGAGGATTTTGGGGTTGCAAAGATATCAATTTTTCGCATTTTTTCAGCGCTTTTGGCCACTGTTGTGACTTTTTTAGCAGATTTAAATGGATAAAGTGCAATTCGATGTTGGTAGAATCGGCTTTTAGGGCATTTTTTAGGGTGCCTAGAAACTGCATCGGGGCGTTTAGGTATTCGCTTTGGTAGACGATGAGCGCGTTGAGCAGAGGCACATTGTTTGGATTTGCTGCCAGGCCTTTATCGATGTAATTTTTACCTAACTGAAACAAATAGGCCGACTGTGTAGGTGTTTCCATAGCGCCAGCGCCGGCGAAAATTAGGTTTCTTGCGATTTCTTCCTGGGGCACATCGCTCATTTTGCTTTCGAAGAGGTCGGCATTGAGCAACGCAATTAGCGGAGCATTTTCTGTTTCTTCGGCCCATACCAAGGCGGCCACCAAGGAATCTTTGGGGTAGGTTCCGGGTTTAGCAGTGAGGACTCTAGCCACGAGCGGGCTAGGTTTTGTTTTTTCGAAGACGGCGTTAAGGAATTCTATCCGTGTGATAGGTTGCTGGGGTAAGCCATCGTTTTGCATGCCCGGCATACCGCTAGGCATTTGATCGGCGGCGGCGGTTGGGGTGAACGAAGGAGATTTCCATCGGTTCACAACCAATAACACACCCAGCAGTCCTAAGACGGCAACTAGAATCCATACGCGAAGGTTAGAATTTCCCACGCGACAAAGGTAGGTAAAGAAGATTAGAGCTTGTCGGCCAAAATTTTGCTTTCCTTCACTTGGGCGGCAAATTCTTTGGCTGGCTTAAAGCGGGCAACATGGTGAGCGGGTACTACCAAACTTGTATTGCGTTTGATGTTACGAGCAACCTTTGTCTTGCGCATTTTAAGCTCAAAAGTTCCAAATCCACGGAGGTAGATATTGCTACCTGATACCATAGAATTTTTAACAACAACGAAGAAGTTGTCGATTGTTTCGGCAATCGCTGTCTTCTCTAATCCGGTGCGCACTGCAATTTCGTTAACGATTTCTGACTTTGTCATAAGAATTGAAGTGCAAAAAAAATACAAAAGCCGTTCTTTTGCCAAAGTTTATGCAAAGAGTTATCCAAACTTTGTCAAGATGGTACAATCTTGAGTCGCGGGATCTTCCTTGGCGACATACCAATGACCCATACAAAATATGGATTTCGGAGGTGATTTTACAGCAAACGCGGGTGGCTCAGGGCATCGGTTATTACGAGCGGTTTATTGTCGCCATGCCCAATGTTTCTGCGTTATCGGAGGCTTCCGAGCAGGAGGTTTTGAAGCTGTGGCAGGGGCTTGGATATTACTCACGGGCACGCAATTTACATGCTTCGGCCAAGCAGGTTATGGACGAGTTCCATGGGGTGTTTCCGTCTAATTACACAGACATTTTGCGATTGCGGGGTGTGGGTAAGTACACGGCGGCGGCCATCGCTTCGTTCGCTTTTGGTGAAAAAGTGCCTGCGATCGACGGAAATGTGAAGCGAGTTGGGGCGAGATTGTTCGGTTTGTACGATGCAATTCACACTTCGGCGTTCGAAAAATCTCTTTTTTCTCTTCTTTTTGATGCGATTCAGGGGGCAGATCCAAATATTTTTAACCAGGCGATGATCGAAGTGGGGGCTACAATCTGCTTACCACAGAATCCACGCTGCGAAATTTGTCCGCTTGCCGAGGTATGTGTGGCTCATTTGCAACAATTACAAAAGCAAATTCCTGTTGTGGTAAAAAAGCAAAAACCCATCGCCAAGCACTTTTATTACCTGTGTATTCAGCAGGGGGAACGCTGGGCATTTGCATCGCCTCGAAGTGGGGGTATTTGGCAGGGTTTGGTTGAGTTTCCGATGGTTGAGGGGGCCAACGGGGGGATAGGTTTGGATGAGGTTCTTGCTTTAGCGGGTGTTGTGGATAATTTTTCGGTATTATCGGAGCGAACGTTTACGCATCAGCTAACGCATCAAACAATTTACGCTACGTGTTGGTATTTGTGCCTTTCGGACGATAAGTTTGTATCACCGGTGGATTGGCAATGGTGCAATTTGGAAGAAATTCAACGCCTGCCCTTGCATCGTTTGATGGAAAAAATGATTAAATTTACTTTATAAAATTGTTCAACAGCGATTTCAACAACAGTGTACTATGATTAACAAGGTTATTTTAATGGGCCGTTTGGGAAAGGATCCCGTGGTTCGCAGATTAGAAAATGGCAGGGTTGTGGCCAATGTAACATTAGCAACCAACGATTTTTATACCAAGGACGGGCAACGGATGGAGAGTACGGAGTGGCACAATTTGGAGATGTGGGATAAGCAGGCGGAAACGGCCGAAAAATATTTAAAGAAGGGGAGTTTGCTCTATTTGGAGGGTAAAATTCGGACAGATCGATATACTGATGCGGACGGACAAGAACGTCAGGCCCGCAAAATACGCGTCAGCACTTTTCAAATGATGGGCTCGATGCTAACGAGCAGGTCTGAGGAAGGCGGAAATCGCGAACAGGGCAATGAAGGCCATTCTTCAGAAACGTTTCATCAAGAGGGTCCCAATTCTTTGGATGGTGGATCGGATGTACAGGATGAGGAATTGCCATTTTAATGCTGGTTATGAGTATTGATGAACCTGGGCCCACGGGTCAATTTATATTGATGAGCATCGTAAAAACGGTGACCATGGCAGACGCACCGGAGATTACGGTGTATGCATTAATTATGTTACTGTGTTTGTTGATTGCTGCGATTTGTGCGGGGTCTGAGAATGCATTTTTCTCGCATCGCGATAGTGATGTGGAGGATTTGCGGGACGACAAGACGGTGGCATCGAAAATGATTTTATCGATTTTGGAGCGGCCCAAGCATTTGTTGGCTACGATATTGTTGCTCAACAGTTTGGTGAATGTCGCTTTTGTTCTGATCAGTATTTTGCTGACGGAGAAATTGTTTGATTTGGAGGCTTTGCCATGGTTAAAGTTCTTTGTGGAGGCGATTGTGGTTACCATTATTATTTTGGTTTTTGGCGAGGTGATGCCTAAGGTATTTGCGACGCAGCATTATCGTTCGTCGGCGCGTTTTTTGGTGTATCCGATGCGCACATTTACTTGGGTTCTGTGGCCATTTACCCACCTGCTGGTGAAGTTTGGTTCGGTGTTGGAGCGCAGGGTGAAAGTGAGGGCGAATGAGTTAACCCCCGAGGAGTTGTCGAGGGCTATTGATATGGCAACCGACGAGGACGATGCGAAGCAGGAGAAGGAGATTTTGAAGGGGATTGTGAATATGGGGACGATTCAGGTGAAGCAGATTATGCGTTCTCGGGTGGATATGACCGCGGTGGCGAAGGATGTCGATTTTCATAAGTTGCTCGGCGTGATTCGCGAGGCGGGATTTTCGCGGATGCCGGTGTACGACAAGACGGTGGATGCGATTGTGGGGGTATTGAGTATCAAGAGTTTGATTCCTCATTTGGACGCGGGTACGGATTTTGCGTGGCAGCAGTTTGTGAAGGCGCCGTATTTTATTCCGGAGAACAAGACGATTGACGATACGTTGCAAGAGATGCGTACGAATCACAACCATTTGGCGATTGTGGTGGATGAATTTGGGGGGACGAGTGGTATGATTACGATGGAGGATATTTTGGAGGAGGTATTTGGGGACATGCAGGACGAGTTTGATGATGACGAGGAGCAGGCGTTTGTGGAAATGGGCAACGGGGTGTGGGTATTTGAGGCGAAGGTTTTGTTGGTAGATTTCATTCGTGAGACGGAGTTGCCGATAGATATGTTTGATCATTTGGAGTTGGAGAGTGATAGTTTGGGCGGGATGGTGAGTGAGCGATTGGGGCGGATGCCGAAGCGGGGCGACGAGGTTCAGGTGGGTAAGGTGAGGTTTAGGGTTGAGTCGGCCGACATGCGGAGGGTCAAGAAGATTAAGATAACGATGGAGGAATCGTATGCGGGTGAGAAATAATATTTTGCTGAATGGAGTTTTGAGAAATTCCATGGGGTTGAGGATTGATTTTACGAGGGTGAGGAATAATTCATTGCTGATGGGTGTCGTTCTTTTGGTGGTGGTTGCCGCCGCCTGCGGCGGCGGCAACACGGACTACGTCCCCAAGCCGAAAGCCTATCCTAAAATGTCGCTCCCAGCAAAATCTTATGGCCTAGCATCGCCTAGCGACCTGCCAATGAGTTTTGAGATTCCCTCGTATTCACAACTTGTGCCCGACACGAATCAAGGCGGGGTGCACACGCCGGGATGGTATAATTTGAAATTTCCGAATTTAGATGTCACCCTGCACATGACGTATTACAAGTTTAACGAGTGGGATCTTTTTGACAGTTTGATGTACGATACGCGCAAGTTGGTGAATAAGCACATCCAAAAAGCGGATGATATTGTAGAGCGACCGACCCAGTTTTTGAATCCATCAGCCAAAGGCTTAGTGTTTAGTATTCAAGGAAATACGGCTACCAATTTTAACTTTTATGTCACCGATAGCGCTTCTCATTTCTTGCGTGGTGCATTGTATTTTAACAATCATACCGAGTCGGATAGCATCGCCCCGGTGTATCAATTTGTAGAAGCCGATGTGTTGCATTTAATCAAAACGTTGAAATGGAAATAGGGTTCGTATTGGATAAGGCTATCACTTCAAAAACGACATTCCTTGCGGTTTGTATTGTTGGATTCTTATTTTCTGCCCCCATCGCTGCGCAAAATCCGAAAGCGAAAAAGCAGTTGGATGCGGCATTTACGGCGTTTAATCTGGCTGAATTTCCGGATGCGTTGGGTCTGACGAAGAAAGCCATTAAGATTGATCCTTCTTACGCCGATGCCTATTCATTGCAAGCTTCGGTTTATGAGGCTATGCGCGATACCCAGAACGCTAGTAAATCCTATCAGCAGTGTTTGAAAGTGGCACCCCAATTTCAGCCCATGTATTTTTATTATGGGGAGTATTTGTATCGAAATAAACGTTTAAAAGAGGCGAGTGCGATTTTGTCGAAGTTTGATAGTGTGCCCATGATACCCTCATTTGTCCCCGCCAAACATGGCGCTTCGGTGCGCTTGAAGGAGAAGGCGGCGCGATTGAAAACGAGTGTGCAAACGGCTATGAGCGATGTCAATATTGCTGAAAATCTGAAAATCAAAAATATGGGACCCGCCATCAATACTGCAGTGGATGAATATTGGCCGGGCATGCCGTTTTCAGGGAATCGTTTTGTGTTCACCCGTCGTTTGGGTGGCTCAGGGAATGCGGTTTTGCAAGAGGATTTTTTTATGAGCGACCTCAAGGATTCTGTTTGGGGTAAGGCTTATTCGGCTCCGGGCGACATCAATACGCCGGAAAATGAGGGGACATTGAGCGTGAAGGCCGATGGCTCTGCGTTGTACTATACGCGCTGTAATCAGCCCGGTGGATTGGGCAGTTGTGATTTGTATATTAGTGACTTGGATGGCAAGGGGTGGAAGCGTGGTTCTAATTTGGGAAGTCCTATTAACGGTGCAGCTTGGGATTGTCAGCCAGCCATTAGTGGCGATGGTCATACCTTGATTTTTGCGAGCAGTAGGGCTGGTGGGTTTGGTGGTAAAGATTTGTGGATCAGCTATTTGTATCATGGGAAATGGAGTATTCCAAAAAACATGGGTCCGGCAATTAATACCCGGGAGGACGATGATGCGCCTTTTTTGCATTATGACGGCGCGACATTGTATTTCAGCAGTTTGGGTCACCCTGGTTACGGCGGTTCTGATATTTTTATGTCGAGAATGGGTGCGGACGGACTCTGGTCGACCCCAGAAAATTTGGGTTCTGGATTAAACACGCCCCAAGATGAATTTGGATTATACATCGATGCGGGTGGTAAGAATGGCTATTTTGCCAGTGATCGTCCGGGTGGATTGGGCCGATTGGATATTTATCAATTCTTGGTTCCGGAGAAGTTTATGCCAAAGGCGGTGACTTATGTATCTGGACTGTTGACGGATGCTAAGACGGGTTTGCCTTTGAAGGGAAGGGTTCGCGTGGTGGAGTTGAGTTCGGGGAAAGTGGTATTTACCGACAGTGTATCGGACTTTTTCATCCCATTGCAGGCGGGCGGAAACTATGCTTTGTTTGCTACGGCCAAGGGTTATATGCCTCGGAGCTTGAATTTTCAGCCGTTGGCATCGGATTTAGACCATCCTTTTAAGGTGGGGGCTCAATTGACGCCGATAGATGCGAAGCAGGTGTTTGTTTTGAATAATATTTTCTTTGATACGGATAAGTTTGATTTAAAATCGGAGAGTAAGGAGGAGTTAGCGATTGTTGTGGATTTGATGAAGACGAACGCGGGGATGGTGATTGAGATTAGTGGTCATACGGATAATCAGGGTGCAGTGGATTACAATATTCGATTGTCCGAGTCGCGAGCCAAGTCGGTGGTGACGTATTTGATTGCAGCGGGTGTGCCGGCTTCTCGATTGAAATTCAAGGGTTACGGATCTTCACAGCCTGCGGCGCCGAACGATACGGAGGCTAATCGTGCTTTAAACCGTCGCATCGAGATGGTAGTATTGAAGTTGAAATAACTGTTTCTGTTTTTTCGGGGTTGTTGTTTGCTGGAACTTGGGGTGAAGTTTGATTTGAAATTTCATCGAGGTTGGGCTGGCCGGCGAGTATCCAAGCGGTGTACCAATAGCTTGCGACGGCTGCGATGGCTTGATTCATGCGGGTTTCCACCATGTTGTTGAGTTGGGTTTCGTAGGATTTTACAAATTTGGGGTGAATCTGTTTTTTGGTTTTGCCATGCGGGTCGGTGCTGAATTCATATTTTTTGTTTTGGGGCCAATTTTGGGAAAGTTGTTTTTCTGTTTTCAGGACGGTTGGGAGCAGGGCGTGGGATTGGGAGATGCTGTTCCAGATGCTATCTGCGGGTGATTCTAAGAAATGTCCGTTGGGGGTGAGCAGCAAGTAATTGGGCAGGCTGATTTCTGGAATTCGGGTTTCCCAGAGGGCATGGATACCGTGTTGGTGGGTGAGCTGACCATCGTAGTTTTCGGTGGTATGTAAGGGCACGTGTGCATCGGCCACGTAGTGGCCGATGTCGGCCGACAGCCGAAGGATGGCGGCCAGGTTTTTCTCTTGGAATGCCTTGGTGAGTCGGTATAACATCATCTGCACGTGATACGGAACGATGCCATACTCAAATAGTGTATCGGCCGTGAATTTTTCCACCGCTTGCATCCAGTATTTGGGCAGGGTATCTATGGGCAGCGCCTTTTCGTAATGGTCTAGGTCGATGTAATGTCGGCAAGCCTCCGCTGTATCGCTATAGCGACGTTGATCGGGATCAACCGCATGGTCTGTAATGAATTGAATATGTTTTTTGTAGAATCCGAACAGGGGTTGCGGGAGTGCAAAAACCGCATGTTGGTTGATGGTTTTATGACCGAGGAATCCCCACTGGAATTGCTCCGGGAATAGGGACTTTCCACCATGACATACGGCCGCGGTTGTTTTTACTGGAATCACATTGAAACCATCGCTGATGGAATTTCCGCAATAAGCAATGAAGCAAATCGCTAGCAGGATTTGATGTTTTAAGGTTTTCATGGTGTGTCGTTCTTGGCTTTTTCACAGGGCTATTGTCACCATTGGACCGGGGTCCAATTACGATGCTATCGTTTATGCAATTCCCTCAGGTACAATTGAATGGTATTTTGAAGTCCTAGCATCAGTGCATCGCAGATGAGGGCATGACCGATGGAAACTTCTTGCAAACCGGGAAGATTCCGGGATAAATAATTAAGGTTGTGTAGATCAAGATCGTGTCCGGCATTGATTCCAAGTCCAGCATCTACAGCGGCGTGGGCAGTTTTTCTGTAAGGTTCAAGCGCTGATTCTGCATTGTTAGGATTGGCCTCATAGGCTTTGGCATAGGCTTCGGTATAAAGTTCGATTCTATCGGTGCCTGTGCGTTTTGCCGAAGCGATAAGTTCAGGGTTTGGGTCGAGGAAAATGGAGACGCGGGCCCCCGTTTTTTTGATTCGTTGTATAATTAGCGAAAGCTCGGTTTCGTGGGTGATCGTATCCCAACCGGCGTTGGAGGTGATGGCATCCGGCGGATCGGGGACCAAAGTAACTTGATGGGGTTTTACGGTTTCGATGAGTTGAAGGAAGTCCTCGCTGGGGTAACCTTCGATGTTGAATTCGGTGGTTACGGTTTCTGATAGTTGGACTACATCGGCGTAGCGGATATGTCGTTCATCCGGCCTTGGATGCACCGTAATTCCCTGTGTACCAAATTTTTCGCAAAGCAATGCCATTTGAACGACATCGGGGTTGTTGCCACCGCGAGCATTTCGGAGGGTAGCAATTTTATTGATATTTACGGAGAGTTTGGGCAGGGTTATTTCCAACATAGCGATACAAAAATACGGGGTTGATTTGGGAATTGGCTGTTGTTTTTGTGTAGGAATTCGGCCCGAAATGCAGTTTGCACTTTGTGGTTGCGGGCTTTGTTGTTTGTTGTATTCGATTTAGGGGTTTCGGCGTTTGATTTTGAGATTGCCTTGTTTGATGTTTTGCTTGCGGCGTTTGATTTTTTGGAGGATGGTGATTTGAATTTGAAGGAGTATTCGATGAGGCAGTTGGCACCGTAACCTTGTCCAGATAGGACATAATTGGCAATTTCGGTAGCGGTTGTCGTAGGTTGATGGTATAGCGGACTATTTGATTGATAGCAAAGGGTTTCGAATGTGATTTTGAGGGGTGTAAACGGTTTTCGATGCGTGATGGAAATGGCTGCAAGCATAGCGTTTTTATACCTATTTGGGTCGATTTGGGTTGTTTGATTGGATGAGAATTGGTTCGAGGATGGAGCATTATAGGCTACAGATCCCCCGGACCAGATGTCATTTTGTGGCAGGGCTGAAATTGCAGGGAGGAGGGAGATTTTCCCCTTTACCGCCCAGCCTTCGGCCGGGCGGTAAAGGGTGAGCACCGTTACGCGCCGACGGAAACCATCGGCAGCCGGGGATCGAGCGGTATTCAATCCTCCGTATTCCATCCGGTAATCAAGTCCCGGGGAAGCCGAATAATGCGTCGCTGCATCAAATTCCGAGGCAGAAATGTCGCCGCTTCGTCGGAGCTGCCAAAGCAGCTCCGACGACCACACCTTTGAATATTTTGCTGAAATTCCCAGCTGGTAAATTACACTCACGGGTTTTTCGCCGTCGGCATTATACCTCAGATTTTTACCCATTTCAGCCCCATACTTCACAGTATATTTATAGTTTGGATTGCTGCTCAATGTCATACTGAGCCGTTGATGGTTTCTCTGAAATTCATTAAAAAGTCCTTGGGGCGGACGGAAATTCTGCTGAATAGAATAATACCGCAGCGAGAGGTCGGCGTTTTTGCCCATCGGCTTCACATATCCCATCACAAATGCTATGGGGTGAAATGTAGAAGGAATCTCGCTGGGTGCAAGAATGTTGGGATTAGTTTTTACAGACTGCCATTGCATTGCTGCATTCATGAACCACATACCTCCTGATTTTTGAAAATGGGTACACCAAAACTGAGGGTAGTGAAATTTGTTACCCGCGCGCAGCGCGGGCAACAAATCCATCCATTCCCCCATCGCATTCCACGGCCGTGAATAGGCATATCCACTCCATGAAATCCCATAGGTGCAACGACGCAAAGATTGATATTGAACGGCCATCGTGCCATGCCATTGTTCCGTATTCTTAAACCACCGCAGCGCACTCTCGGTGCTAAACATCCCATCGGAAATCAAACTTTGAATCCTCCCCAAAGTGTCGGTTCGTGCAGAAAGCCTGTTCTGTGACACCGCAATAATCATCTGTATTTTACCCGCCATCTTTTTGCCATTACCAAAACCCAGTCGGGATCTGTTCGCGCCGCCAATACCGAAGTTAAACGCCATCGCCACCCCAGAATGTCCCCGATACTCATCAAAGCCGCGTTTCTCTGCCAAATCCCAATCCGGCGACTTCCTTGCCCACAACAATGGAGCGCTCCAAAATCCCGAAAGACCGCCCTGCACCAATCCCTGTCCCAATTGTAAATTATACCGACCCAAAACCAATTTTTCCATCCCAAAACCACGGCCCAACGGTATGTTTCCAACCCTCAGATGCCATTGCCGAAATGGAAAATTCAACCCCCGCACCGTCTCCCCCGGATCCAGCTGCAATGAGCCTCCAATAGAAATTGTCTGTCCGTTATTCCATCGCAACTGCAACGAATGTCCCCAAGGCCCGCCCAACGAATTGGGTGTCGATTTTAGGCGATTTGGATAGTAAGTATTGCTATAGCTGTGGTTCCCCTTTGGCGATTTCAATTCGCGAATCCATTCTGCCCTAGCCAGTTTAACCGATGGTGAAAAAATCAAATAAGGTCGCAATTCGAATAGTCGATTTGGGGCGAAACGACATTGTTGCAACTCCATCAAATCGAGGATTTCGCCGTGTTGGGTTCGATGTTGAATGATCGACATCCCTTCCTCCAACGACAGCAAGGGATGACGAATAAGTTCCTCGGCCGTGATGTCATTCACATAAATTAAACTGTCGGCCACGGCCAACCCCTGCGTTCCGCTATTGTTCCAGTCCATGTCGGGTATTTGCCCCCATAGCGGACCAAAAAACAACCCCACAACAAAAAGACTTACCAGCTTTTTTTGATTTGCATTGCGCTTTGCCAACCCAATTGTTGGTGCCAATACACTTTTAACCCTCCGCTCCATGATTTCCAGTATTTTATGATTTGCAATGATGCTGGGGTTTCGGATGTCCGAAGGCCCAAAATCACTGTATATGTTTTGAAAGTGTTGGGGAGAATCGACCCCGAATAGATAAACCCAGCCTCCAAATAATTTTGTGCGGGGTTGCTACAGGCTAATACATAGGACCGGCCACTGCCTTTTTTTACTTTGGGAAGCCAAATCAATTGCGATTCATTCCAAACGTAGGGGGCGTTGCTGGGCGTCCGAGAATCGGAACGACCCAAAACATCAGATAGAAATCGGTTTCCAGAGTTTCCAGGCGATAGCGATGTCCGCATAGTGCCAATAAAATCGCCTGCGGTATTATTTGACCATTGCCCAGAAATTTGGGTGATGGGCGCAAATCCATGCAAACCCAAAAATTGAGGTCCGACAGAAGACGGGGATGTCGGAGCGTTGCTCTCTAAAAAACGCGAGGCCGTTACACCCAATCCCACCGCGATCCCCAGTTCTTTCTTTAACTGCAAGCGGTAATGGCTCATCAGGCGACAGTCCGACCATTCACGGGCGCCTTTGGTTTCAACATCCCAGCGAAAACGACCCTGATAATGGGCGATATTTAGGTCTTGCAAGCCGGTGCCGCTGGCATAGTTGCGAAAAATGCAAAAAGTTTCTGGCCTAGCACTTCGTTTGATGTCCCAAACGGGGGTTTCAAAGACAATTTTATAAGGAATGGGGTGGGTGAATTTGTACTCAAAGGCCGGCATCGAATCGCTCAAAAGGGGCGAGGCAAAGAGGGAAGAAAAGGTAGAAAACAAGCACATCGCAATGGGGTATTTGATCCATCCGATATTGCTTGCAGCCCTTGTCATTCCAGTTGTTCCTTGAGTTTAAGTAGTTTTTCTTTAAAGTTTCTCAGTTGAGAAATTAGCTCGGCTTGGGGTGTGATTCCGGTATCGTCACGCTTCACTTTTTTGGAAACTTGGGACAGCCTTACGCCTTTGCTGTGTGAAAGATAATAAATCTCTTTGAGTACCTCCATGTCCTTGGCGTTGTAGAAACGGTCGCCTTTTTTATTTTTCATGGGCTTAATTTGAGGGAATTGCTTCTCCCAAAATCGCAGAGTACTTGCTGGAACGCCAATGATTCCGGCCGCTTCGCCTATTTTTAAATAGGTTTTGGTTTGCGGGGTGCTTTGCATCGACGTGCCTTCAGCGTTTGAAGCGTCGGTGTTCAAAGGGTTGGATTGATTCATGGATTCCATGGGCGGTTTTGCTGTGGCTAAATTAGTATCAAATCGAAGAAAATCGTTCTACTTTTTGGGTTAATCGAAACGGGTGGCTTCGCGCTGTGAAAGTTCTATCATACGTTGATATTGCTCATCGGTAAGGTCGTTGCGATAGAAGAAGGCGGGATTGAGCGGGTTGTTGAATTTGCGGACTTCGTAGTGGAGGTGGCTGCCGGTGGAACGACCTGTATTACCTACATAACCAATGAGTTGGCCGCGTTTTATTTTTTGGCCGGGCCTTACGATAGATCGACTCAAATGTCCGTACAAAGTGGTGTAGCCGTTGCCGTGATTGATGATGATGTGGTTTCCGTAGCCCCAGGGTTCGGTTTTTATCAACGATACGGTTCCGTTGGCGGTGGCGTAAATTTCGGTACCCACTGCGGCGGTGAAGTCCATTCCGGGGTGGAAGGAGGGTGTGTGATAGAAGGGGTCTCTGCGATAGCCAAATCCACTGGCGAGCTGACGTAGGTCTTTGTTGGCGACGGGCATAATTGCTGGGATCGCATCGATGGCGGTGATTCTATTTTTGGAGAGTTTTTGCAATTTCACGAAGCTGGCTTCTTGGGCTTCGGCAAGCGCTTGCAGTTGGTCGGCTTTTTCTTTGATGCGCTGCAGCAGTTTTCCGTTGGGCAGTTTTGCTAGTTCTGCGTAGTCCTTGCCTCGGAAATCGGTGGGTTTGGGCGGGGCGACGTTAAAAATCGACCGGTAAATATTGATGTCTTTGTCTTCGAGGTCTTGCAGGCGTTTTTCGAATTCTTCAATTTGTCGGTTCGTTGTTTCGAGTTCCTGAAGCACGGCAAAATTGTTTTGCTGACTCGGGAGCATGTTGAATCGAACATAAAAGTGGCTGATGACAAAGCTGAGGCCAACCACGAGGACCACGAAGAGGGAGGTTGCGCCAAATCTACGCCACAGCACATAGCTTCGGTGGTCTGAGACCTTCTCAAAGCTGAGCGATTTGGGGTTGTAGAAGTATTTGGTGCGACGTGCCATGGGTTTTGTTTGCGGTGCTTAAATATCAAATATCATTCCGCATTGGTTTGGGTGGAACGGATTTTTGTTGATGTCGGTTTGATTCTATTGATTAAAATGAATTTTATACGCTTTTGCGCGCAGCACGTATTCATCTACGTTGTTTTGGATTTGGTCTTCCACTTCGGGACCGAGCGATTTTACGATTTTCGCAGGGGTGCCGAGTACGAGTGAATATGGCGGGATGATCATGCCTTGGGGGACCATGGCGTTGGCGCCGATGATGCTATATTCTCCAATTTGGGCGTGGTTGAGGACGGTGGCGTGCATGCCGATTAGGACGTGGTGGGAGACGGTGGCTCCATGAACGATTGCGGTGTGACCGATTACGCAGTCGGACCCAATGGTACAGGGTGCTCCGGGGTCGGCGTGAATCACTGCATTGTCTTGGATATTGGTTCTTTCACCGATGCGAATTGTATCGGTATCGCCTCTGAGAACTGCCCCAAACCAGAGCGATGCATCTGCGTCTACTGTTACATCACCGATGGCTGTTGCGTTGGGTGCGACGAAGGCGGTTGGGTGAATATTTGGCGGTATTTGCAATTTTTGCAACAATTTCTCGGGCGTCATCCTTTCAAAATTGCGTTATTTGTAAGTGATGCGCAAATTATTTCATGGTATTTCTCGGATGTGGGGTGTGGCGGCTACAAATGGCGTTTACAGTTGTGGGTCGGAAATGGCTCAGATAGAGGGTTTTTCTGATGCTTGGATGGCGGTTGAGGGCGAACGGATTCTGGCTTTGGGCGGCGATGAAGGGAGTTATGGCGATGCGGAGATGGGTTCTCGGTTTTCTGGGTTAAAGGCATCGGACCGAAATGAAATTTTGGTTTCATTGGCTGCTGAGTGGGGTGCGGAATTGGTCGATTTGGGTGGGGTTGAGGTGTTGCCGGGTTTGGTGGATTCGCACACGCACATTGTTTTTGCGGCACCGAGGCATGAGGAGTTTGAGATGCGCATCAAAGGGGAGAGTTACGAGGCGATTGCAGATGCGGGGGGTGGGATTTTGAATTCGGCGAGGAAGTTGCAGGCGATGGATGAGGATTTATTGTACGAACAGGCTGCTCAGCGTTTGCGGGTGATGATTTTGCACGGGACAACGGCGGTGGAGATAAAGAGTGGATATGGGCTTACGGTGGATGCGGAGTTAAAGATGTTGCGGGTGATTAAACGGTTAAAATCGACGTTTGATATTTTGATAAAAGCTACATTTTTGGGTGCGCATGGCATTCCGATGGAGTATAAATCGGATCCGGATTCTTATGTGGATTTGGTGGTGGATGAGATGTTGCCAAAGGTTGTGGCGGAGGGGTTGGCGGATCATATTGATGTGTTTTGCGATCGGGGATTTTTCACGGTGGAGCAGACGGATAGGATATTGAAGGCGGCATCGGCGGTGGGATTGCCATCAAAAATTCACGCGAATGAATTGGGGTTAACGGGAGGTGTTCAGGTGGCGGTGGCGAATGGAAGTTGGAGCGCGGATCATTTGGAGCATTGCAGTGGAGTTGAAATAGATTTATTCAAGGGTTCGATGGATGAGGCTTATGGGGGGACGGTGCCGGTGGGGTTGCCAGGGACGAGTTATTTTTTGGGGATACCTTATGCGCCAGGTCGGGCTTTGATTGATGCGGGTTTGCCGTTTGCGATGGCTACGGATTTCAATCCGGGTAGCAGTCCGATCGCCAGTTTGCAGATCGTTTGGGCATTGGGATGCACGCAGATGAAGTTGTTGCCGGCGGAGGCATTTTGTGCAATTAGTCGGAACGCAGCGCGCGCGCTGCGTTCCGAAAATGAAGTTGGCACGCTGGCTGCAGGCCAGCGCGCCAACTTCTTCACCACCAAAACCCCAGATGCCATCCAAGCCATCCCCTATTTCATGGGCCAAAATCATTGTCATCAAGTGTATGTCAATGGGTCGCTTTTTAAATAATTACTTAAATCAATCCAATTTTATCCCAGACGTAAATATTTCAAACCCAAAGGGCATCCAAGCATTTTTGTCGTCTACCCTCTACTAAAAATCCCTTGCTCGATTTAGAAGCTACATATAAACAGTTTGGCGAACGCGTTTTTAACATCGCTCTGCAATATCTGCGGAATGTGGAAGATGCGGAAGAGGTGACGCAGGATGTGTTTTTAACCGTTTACAATAAGCAGAGTCAGTTTGAGGGGAAGGCGCAGTTGGGTACTTGGATTCATCGAATTGCAGTGAACAAATCTTTGGATTTTATTAAGGCGCGGAACCGACAAAAACGGGGTGGGGGTTTGCTTTCATATCTCACCGGGACTACTGAAAATGTGGCTCAGCCCAACAACGAGCTAAATCACCCTGGTGTGGCACTGGAACATCGAGAATTGGTGTCGAAATGGTTTCATCGCATCGATCAGCTAGCAGAAAATCAGAGAACGGCCATCGTGTTGGTGAGAATTGAAGAGTTTAGTCCTGCTGAGGCCGCGGCAATTATGAATTTGTCGGTAAAAGCGGTGGATGCGTTGTTGCAAAGGGCGAAGAAGAATTTGATAAAAATAGAGTTAAAAAGCGAGGGAAAATGAAAAAACCGGCGTCTATTGGGCCAATCGACACTAATTTTGGAAGTGTCATTGATACAAAAAGTATGAACGAAAGAGATCCTTTAACCCCGGGTGTAAACATTGCAAGGGTAAGTCCGAGTCCGTATTTGTTTACGCGAATTCAGTCGAAGGTTGATTCGATGAAGGATGTGCCGCAGCAGATGGGATGGGTTTCTTGGGCTTCGATTGTGGTGGGTGTGGTTTTGATATTTTTCATTGAGGTGAATGCGGTTCGAAGTGGTTTTTCGTCGGCAAAAGTTGATATAACCAAGAATTTTTCTAGTCCAACAGAGCAATTGTATTGATATGAAAACAGGATTTCAGCGTTTGGTGATTGTCTTATTGGTGTTAAATCTGATCGCGGTATCTGCGTTTTGGTTTTTACATGGCGGCAATAAAAATGGCGGACGTGAAGATCGCGGCGGCCAAGGTCAGGGTGCAGGCCCTCGAAATGAAATTATAGACCGATTGCATTTTGATGAAAATCAAGTGACACAATACGATTCATTGATTGTGAAGCATCGTGAAATGGTAGGTGAGAAGGAGGGGCAAATTCAAGCTTTGAGAACCTCTTTGTTTACGGGGGTGTCTACGGGATTGGATGCCGCAACAAAGGATTCCTTGATTGATAGGATTGGAGCGTTGAATGCTGATATTCAGCGGATTCACTACGGTCACTTTTTGGATATTCAGAAAATTTGCAAACCTGAGCAGAGGGCTGATTTTGAGCGTTTGACCAAGGATTTGTCGACGATGTTTCGCGGCAGGGGCCCAAAAGGCAATGCGGATGACGGCCCAAAAGGCAATGCGGATGGCGGTCACAAAAGTAAGTCGTCTAGTGCTCCCAAATCTGAGGCACCGTAATTTTGCACTTAGATATGAGAGTTGTTTTGTCGCGATGGGCGTGGGTTCTACTTTTTCTAGGGAGTTTTATTTCTGGGGTTGCGGAAGGGCAGTCCGCTGTGGTTGTTCATCATCAAGTGAAATTGGGAGAGGTGCCGGTGCTGTTGGGAGACTGGCAGAAATCGGACAGTAATGTTAGTGTTCGTATCGATAAGTTGCGATGGTATGTGAGTCTGCCTCCGGCGGGGAAAAAAGGGTCAAAGGCTTGGCTCTTGGATTTGGCGGATTCGGCGAGTTTGGATCAACAGATGTCTCGGCCGGTAAATAATAAAATATCATTGCTATTTGGCATTGACAGTGCAATACAAGTGGCTGGCGTTGGATCGGGGGCGTTGGATCCTTTGCGGGGGATGTATTGGACGTGGCAAACGGGGTATGTGCAGTGGAAGATGGAGGGTGCGATTCGGGTTGATGGTGTAGAGAGTCCGCTGGAATTACATTTGGGCGGGTTTGATGGCGCAACAAAATCTCAGTCAATGCTTTCGGATTATTTGATCTATCCGACAACAAATTCGGTGATCGCTCAGTGGGATATTTCACCATTTCTTGCTGAAGTTGTGCATCAAAAAAAATATGGCGTTATGTCGCCGAGCCCCATTGCCCGCGAATATTGTCGTATTATTGCCAACGGTGTCAGTTTTCACAAATAGTCGATTTTTAGGACTCATCACAGGGGTTGTATTTTCATCAATCACCGGTTGTATAATTTTTCAAGGCGATGCGAAGGGGCCCATTTTTGGATTTTCTGGCGGTGGGTTGGATGCTAAGTTTCAGCGGACGTTGATTGGGGAGGGCTGGCCGCTGCCGAAATATGATTTTACACAAAATCCCATGGATCCAGAGATGGTTGCATTGGGTCGGAAGTTGTTTTACGATGTGCGCTTGTCGTCTGATGGGCGGGTTAGTTGCGGTGGCTGTCATTCCAGTTACACGGCCTTTGCCCATGTAGATCATCCACGGAGTCATGGTGTTTTGGATAGGGAGGGCCGGCGCAACGCGCCGGCCCTCATGAACCTCGCCTGGCAATCGGAATTCATGTGGGACGGTGCCATCAAACATCTAGATCTGCAATCTCTTGCGCCGCTAACGCATCGAACAGAAATGAATATGTCGATCGATTCGATTTTGTTATTCCTAAAAAACGATCCTGGGTATCAACGAGCACTTGGAAAGCGGGAAATTAGCATTCCCACTATGCTCAAGGCGGTTGCGCAGTTCGAAATGACATTCATCAGTCGGGGTTCACGCTATGATTCCATGAAACGAAAGCAGGTTGTTTTCACCGATCAAGAACATCGCGGTTATCAATTGTTCCAAAAAAATTGTGGGATTTGTCATTCCGAGCCCCTGTTTTCAAAACCCGGAACCTTTGCTTCCAATGGGTTGCTGATGGATTCGCTTTTGCATGATAAAGGTCGGGCCGAAATTTCGGGCAAGCCCGAGGATGAATTTTTATTCAAAGTTCCATCGCTGCGAAATGTGGAGGCGACATACCCGTATATGCACGATGGGCGGATGAAAACGCTGACTGAGGTGGTGAAATATTATTCGGATCGCACGTTGTTGTTACCGAAGTCCTTGGGTGGCGGGCAGCATGTCATTGAATTGAATTCGAAGGAGCGGGTTGATGTGGTGGCGTTCTTGATGACGTTAACTGATCCGGGGTTTTTGCAAAATCCATCGTTTCAGGAACCGCGGTTATCTCCGAGGTGATTGTCGCCGAGAGATTCTTTATTGATGTTTGAGATTCTCGTTCAGCGGTTGCCAGTTATACGGTAGTTGCTCGCTGGAGGCATCGACCAATTCCTCATCAATCAAAAAATCGAAAAAAATTGTATCGAATAGCGAAGGAAATTTGCATTTTTTGTCGTCTTAAGACCCGTATGAAAAAATTACTTTTTATCGCTTTCGCTGCTTTGTTGATTTCTGAGACTGCGGCACAGACCGATCCTGCCATCGTTAATTGGATTCAGAACACCACGAATATCAAGGGACGACATTATGTGAAGGGGAATTCAACCCCGGTGAATGACGCGGTTTTGGCGAATGTTCAGAAGGTTCAGTATTCTACGGATTGGGTTTATGTTTCCACCAATGGGATTCCATCGTATATCACGGGGCCTTTTTTGGATGGCAACCCGAGTTTGGCATCGTCGCAAAATGCGATTTTTAAGATATCGTTAAAGCCAGTGAAAAATACTGGAACCCCCACGAATACTACGGGCGGGAATATTGGAATTTTCATGAATGGTGTGGCTTTGTTCGATTATCGCGATGGTGTAAGTTGGAGTAATGCGTTGCAGGCGTTGAAGGGCGGACCTTTGATGGGTATGGGCGATAACGTTTGGAACCGCGATGCGGTGGTGGGTGAGCGATTGGGTTTCGACTGCGCAAAAGGTCATCCAGCCATGGGAAATTACCACCATCACCAGAATCCTTCGGCGTTTAACTTGGATCGCAAGGTGATTTCTACGGTTTGTGATTTGTATGCTGCCGATGGACTGTATGTTTTGGACAGCACCAAGCATTCGCCTTTGTTGGGTTATACTGTGGATGGATTCCCGATTTATGGCGCCTACGGATACAAAAATACCGATGGTACGGGTGGGATTACTCGTATGAAGTCGAGCTACTTCTTGCGCAATATTACGGATCGTACGGTGTATGCGAATGGTTCAGATGTGATTGACGGCCCGGCGGTGAGCACGACGTATCCACTGGGTTATTTCCGCGAAGATTACGGTTATATCGCGCCGAGTGCTTCTTTGCCTGATTATTTGGATGATCACAATGGTCGTTTCTGCGTGACCCCTGAATATCCAAAGGGGATTTATTGCTATTTTGCTACGGTGGATGCGAATTGGAATTCGGCTTATCCTTATATCGTAGGTCCTACTTTTTATGGGGTTCGGACTGCAGCCAAGGTGACATCAATCACAGAAACGGTTAGTACTTACACCCCTAGCACTTCATTGGTGATGGGAAAAGAAATGCCTAAGATTTCTATCATGCCAAATCCAGCGTCTGAGGTATTGGCCGTTCAGATTTCAAATGGTCAGCAACAAGCTGTGAAGGTGGAATTGATCGATTTGCAAGGCAGAATTATTGCGGTTCAATCCATATTCCCAGGCAGTACGATGGCTCATTTTGATGTCAGAAAGTTGTATGCTGGCGACTATTTGGTACGTGTTTTCACACCCCATGGTTCGTTTGTGGAGCGTGTTGTGATTCTGAAAGACTAAGGATTTTCCTTGCTGATGATTTTGCTGGAAACTACAGTATTTGCAGGGCTGTAGAGGGTAAATACATACTGCCCGGTAGGTAGGTTTTTTATTGTTTCATCGTTCAAAATGGCTTGACTAAGTGTTTTGTTTCCTTGATTGCTACTGCTCAAGCTCTTGATCAATTGTCCGGCGGTGTTATAGATTTCAATTCTCGAAATGTCGCTGGCACTTTCAATCACAAAATGGCTGTTGAATGGATTGGGGTAAATATGGATTTCGGATTTTTTAATTTCTGAGGTATTGCTATTAGGCGATGTGTTCCCGCCGCGAACAGCCCAAACAGAATGGGTAGCCGTTTTAACATCGTAGGTAGTGATGCCGAAATTGTTGTCGAGGTACCACGCTTTAGTTGATTGATTGGGTAGGCTGGTCGACGACCAATACTTGGTGATGGTTACCCCGGAAAACATGGTGTTGTTTACTGACGGCTGGACTTTGTTTTCATCGCTTAGGCTTTTGATTTCTTTAACATTGGGCAATCGCCAGTCGCTGTTTCCGCCGAGGGTCAGTCCTTCGCTATAGAGGATTGCATCTTCCCATGTAACGGCAGTTTGGTTGATGGATTTCTCCCAGGTTAGGTCGGTGAGGCGATCCAAGATAGTCCCATCGCTGTTGTCCACGAATCGACTTGTTATTGTCACGCTACTTTGTGTTTCTCTGACGCATCGGGTGTGGAATTTTTTGATTCCTCCAGCCGAAATCGTTTCTGTTTTCAGGTGATTCCCGATTCCACCTCCTGCGTTGGTGACCCACACTTTTGTTGCATCGTTTACCTGTAGCGCAGATGTCCACCAGTATTCGGCACCCGTTTTAGTGAAGTATTTGGAATCGATTGCGGGGCTTGGTGTTTGGAAATTTAGGATGGAAAAAGCTTCGTCGGGGTGGGGAAGTCGCCAATCGGTAAATCCCCCAAAAGTTAGGGTATCGCAGTAGTTTTTGGCATTGTCGAATATCATCTCTCCACCATCGGTTTGTTGCCAGTTGAGGGTGGTAACAGAATCCATGACGATGCCATTTTTTACGCTAAATTTTTGTGGGTTGATGGAGTAATCGTTGTCTTCCCCAAAGGTGTTGGTATAGGAGGTGTTTTGTCCGGTATCGGGGAGTTTCTTGATCGTTCTGACTACGGATTGGGCCTGTCCAAAATGGGGCAAGAGGGCAACGATGGCGAAGGCGGCGAGGGGGTGGAATTTCATTTTAGGGCAGTATGAATTTTAATGTCATCGAGTTGCCATCGCTCAATTTGGTTTTGTAGAAATAGGCGCCGGGGGCCCAGTTGGCTGCATTGATTGAGGCAGGGTTTTCTGATGCGTTGCGATTGCCGGATTGATACACGCTGGCTCCATTGAGATTGTACACGGTGGTTTCAATAACATTCACTGGGTTTGAGGTTGTGATGGATTGCAGTGTAATTTGTTTGTCTTGGGTGATGACGATGCGAAAGGGGCTTTTGGATGCGCTGATATTTTTGTTTCCAACGGTGAGTTTACAGAGTGCTTGTCCTTTGTAGTTGCTGGTGGTGGTACCGGCGGGTGTGATGAATTTGAAGGTGTAATCTCCGTTCTCGGTCCAACTGTAATCCACGGTATCTTTTTCGGATCCCAAGGTATAGGTAAGTTTAAAGCCCATGCCATTGGGGTAGGGATGATTGTGTGTGATGGTAGCTCCTTTCAACGGGGTTAGAGCAGGCCGCACGCCTTTGGCGGCGGCCTGCGGAATGATTTGAAGCGTAGCGTCCTCGGTAACCTCACCAACCATATTTCCAATCATATAAGGTGCGGCACTGCTGCTGTGGTAGTGGTAAACGCCATCGCTGCCATAGTGACCGTGGTTAGCATCTAGGGTTTTCATCGCGCTGCCATCGGGTTCTTTGCTGCCGTATATGGCGAAGCCATCCAATGCAAATGCCACTGGAGAGGTTTCAGGTACTTTGTTGTACAGCACGTTCGGTGCGATGTGGTAATGGTAATCGTCTGCCCTTCCACTGTGACCGCCGTATTGGTCCAATTGTCCATCCAAAAATGCATCCACGCCTGTGTTTGTGTATGGGTTGAAAATGGCAATGCCGTTCACTGCAACAGCAATTGCACCGCGCAGGAAGTGATTCTGATTTACAGGAACTGGGGTGGCGGCAACAACCGGATTCATCGGGATCGACCAAGCATTACTGCCCACATAACATTGAGGGATTGGGACCTGCTGCTGCCATCCGGTAATGCCCAACATCGTTTCGTGATCAGGTAAACCCAAAGATTCCACGTAATAATATTTGCTGTCGCTTCGCGTGCTCACTGCAGGTTTGTAGTATGAAAACGCGGAGTCCATAAAGCTAACTCTGGTGCTGCCCATCCATCGTTTTGCTTTGATGGCGGTGAAACTGGTTAACGTGATTAAAATGGCAGTGACTAAAACGGGAAATGCGAATTTTAGGGGCTTTAAAATGGATGCTTTTTTCAGCGCGATAGCAAGCACAACCAAAATGCCAATCAAGATCAAATAACTTTTGTTCGATGCGCTGCGAGTTGAACTAACGGCTGCTCCCAAATTGATAGCATGATTATCGGATTTTGATGGCTGTGAACCCATCAAGTCATCGCGAGAAATGTTTTGCATCGCATTGATTTTCTTAATCCAAGCGATTTTCTCTGAAACAAATTTCTGATCGGATTTGCACAGTTTAGACATCGCAATCGTCTCCACCTTGCCATCATTGGTTTCGATCAAAACACTTTTCCCTTTTGTGAGATAGAAACTACCCTGCAATTGGGTTCCATCGATCAATGTCCATTTGTGTGGGGCGGTTATTTCGTAATGTGCATCGTGAGCCAAAATAGATTGGGACAATAGCAAAGTGATTGAAAGGAGGAGGTGTTTTAGAGTTTTCATGATGCTAAGATGTAAATGTTAACTGAGACGATTTTATTTCAAATTTCTTTTGGTGATAATTGGTTGATTTTTATTGCGTTGGTCGGGAGTCGACTTACTGCGGCCTATTTAAGATAATGATTCCACATTTTTCCCCGTGCTGCTGCCCTTGCAAACAATAGTTGTAACTCCCGTTTGGCAAGGCATTGCCAAATTGGTCGGTCCCGTCCCAAACAACTGTAAAATCCCCTGGGTCGAGTACATTTTGATTCATGATTCTTCGTACCAATTGACCTTTGGTGTTATAGATATTCAAGTTGATGGGTTCTTTTATACCCACGGTAAAGGTAAACATTGTTTCGCCTTGTGAAGGGTTTGGATGCACCCATTCTTGGGTGTAATTGCTATTCCAAATGATGGGAGAGCCTGTAAATAAAGAATCGTAACAATTTTTAGCTCCAATGAAATAGGTGGCTGAGATGTCTTTGTTTTTGCGGGTAGCGGTTTCAGTAACGGCTTTATAAACCCTTACGTATTCAACTTTTACTCCGCTGTGAGAAACGTTCACTCTCAGATGGCCTGAGTTGGGCAGAATTTGGCCTTCGAAATAGCCATAATCGTCGGCGTAATTGACGGATGAATAGTTGGGATGACTTGGTTGCGGTGTTTCTTGATAGACGAGACATTCCTTTTGTTGCTTGCCAAAAAAGTGATCGTGGCCGTGAAAGAAGATACTCACGCGATGTTCTGTAAGCAAGTCCTTGATGGGCTTGTACCAACCGGGTCGTTCCGTCTCAAATCCTCGCTTGCCATCGAGGTTGTCGCCTCCCCATTCATATTTGTTGGCGATTTCTACACCTCCACGACCATCTTTGTCGCCGCCTACCAAATGGTGGATGAATACAAATTTGTAGGTGGATTTGCTGCTTTCCAATGTGTTTTTTAGCCAATCGTACTGCACTTTTCCCAATGTCCATCGCCAGCCGTTGAGACTATCGGGTTTTTGCATCGTGTTCCAATAGGGGTCCAAAACAATGAATTGCGCATCGCCCCAGGTCCACGCGAAATAGCTATTTCTTTGTCCAACAAAAGGATATGAGGTTTGATCTCCGGCGTAAAATGCATTGGGTTCGGGATTTGGGAAGTATTTTTTACGGTCCACGGTTCCCCAGACAGGTACGCAATTTGATTTGCCAGTATTGGCCCAGCCGCTTTCGCCTTCGTGGTTTCCAATGGCGATGTAAAGGGGTACGGAATGACAAATGAGCTCGTAATAGGAACGCATTAAATGACTTCGGTAGGTCACTGTGTCGCGCGGGATTTGCTTGGTTGTCGCGCTTTTTAATTTGTCCGACATCAGAATATCGCCCAAGTCTATCATGAAATCGGGTTTGTCTTCGAGTTGATTGAGGAGACAACGACGGTAAACTGCGCTATCGCTCTGTTCGTCCATGTGGGGGTCTGCTTGCACTGTAAATGTGAAACTCTCACCCGCCGGTCTTGCCGTATGGAAAGTGTATTCAGGTCGCGACGTTTCTGTGCTGCTGCCCAAAGCCCGATAAACAAGTCGATAGTAATATTGCGTATTTGGTTGCAGATTGCCGATCACCATTTCCGTGGGATTGTCTTTTCGCATGCCTTGCCATTTGGTTTGCGCGGTATAGTTTCCCGACGATGTTCCATATTTGATATAGGATTCGCAGGTGTCTGTAAAGGCAATTTGAAGCGTGATTTCTTTGTCGGTTGGACGACTCAACATTTCCGTATGACGCAGTGTTTGCGCGTTGGAAGCGGAAAGTAGGAATCCGGTAATTGCGAATGAAAACAGGTGTTTGCGTAATTGCATAGAAGATTATTTTTGAACGATGATTTTTTGGGTGGAAGAGTAATTTTCGCCTTTTGCGGTGACATAATAAACACCGTTGTTAAGTTGGCTGATATCTATTTCATTGAGATGACTTTGCAGTTGTAATTGTCCAAAAGTATTGTAAATGTACACTTGCAATTCGCTAACGGCATGGGGTAGTCTAACGATAAGTTTGTCTTTGGCGGGGTTCGGATAAACTGAGAATTTTTCCCCATTGAGGGTAGATGTTTCGGCGCTTCCACAGTTGCCAATGGTATAGGAGAATCCGACTTCGCCGTTGTGGTGTTTGCCATCTAGAGTGTCTTTTGGTAAGTATGCTTTTACGTATTCTATGGTTACGCAGGAGGGTTTCACTTTTACCCTGATATGGCCTGTTCCATCGAGAGTGTCTGAGGTGTAGGCATCGGCATTGGCCAATTTGCCAATCATATAGGTTGAATCTGAGGGCATGGGAACTTCTTGGTAATGGATCCCATCGAGGATTTCATGTGCGAAAAGGTGGTCGTGGCCTTGGAAGAAGACATTCACTCCATTGTCTACGAATAATTTGTGGATGGGTTTAGCCCAGCCCGGACGTTTGTTGGGGAAGTTATAGTTGGTGCCCCCTTTGCCGTCGTATCCGCCCCATTCATACAGTTTGGCTTGTACTGCGGCACCTCTACCTTGACCGGAAACATGGTGGGCGAATACGAATTTGTATTTTGCAGTGCTTCCCTCAAGTGTGTTTTTTAGCCAGGTATATTGAGGCAGTCCGAGGGTCCAGCTCCAAGCGCCGGGTTTGGCCGACGAATCGCATTGGTCTCGGTATACGTCCATAACAACGAACAAGGCATCGCCCCATTTCCATGAATAGTAATTTTCTGGGTTCTCAACGCCGTAAGGTTCTTTGTCGCCATTGCCACCATAAAAACCGTTGGGGTAAGGATTGGGGTAGTAGTATTTTCGCCATAAGGTTGCATTCAATGCGAGGTTATTGCCTGGATTTTTCAGTAGGTAATAATCCATTTCGCCTTCATGGTTACCGAGGCAAACATAGAATGGGATGGAGTGGGTGATGGCACCGAGAAATGGGCGGTAATCTTTATGCAGGGCGTCAAGTTCAGACGATGTGATGGTAAAGGGATTGTGGTCGTCACCAAAAATATCGCCCAGACTAAGCATGAAATCTGGGTTGTCTTTGGCTTGGTTTTCTAGGGTGACCTTGTACATGTTGGCAACGCCTTTTTTGTCGTACAAGTGTTCGTCCGCTTCAATGGTGAAAGTGAACTCACTGCCTGCAGGTCGTTGCGTATGAAAATGATGCTCAGGCTCTTTGGTGAAGTTTGTGGCACCGGGCAATTTGAAATTTACGCGATAATAGTATTGGGTATTGGGGTAGAGGTTGTGGAGATCTACCTCGTCGGGTTTTACCGATTTGTGACTGATGGTGGGTGTTGTTTTGGTGTAGATACCGGGGGTGGTGCCGTATTCGATGAAAAAGTCGACGTCTTTCGAGAATTGAATGCTCACCGTAATTGATGTGTCGGTAGGACGTCCAAGTACGATGGTATTGGTTTGAGCGGTTGTGAAATTGGGGATTAAGAGGCCGAAGAAAAACAGGGCAATTGCAATGGATTTCTGAAGTAGTGGTTTTGTTGTTTTGAGTACTGTTTGAATCCTATGCGATTGAGGATAGGACAAAAGAAAGTAGTGTTTTCTCATTGTTTTACGTTGTGAACTTTTGTAATAGACCCATGATTGGCGTCTTTGGTTTAATGGGGTTTTGAAAAAAACCGAACATTTTTTATGACATTTCTGTGACAAAAACACTTAATGTAATTTTCGTTTGTGTGAGGTGTTGATTTTAATGACGATGCGATGGGTCTTTTTGTATAAAAGTGAAGTGATAAAAATTAAACAAGAGCAAAATGCTCGCGCAAATCTTATTGTTTAATATACAATAATTAATTTTTTATTAAGTTTGTTATAAACTAAAAAATACTCAAATGAAAAAATTCTACTCATTATTATCGATTGGCTTCTTGGCGCTCAGCGCGATAGGTCAGTCAACACAAGATGTCACTTTCAAAGTTGACATGAACAATTACACAGGAACTGCGTTTACCGGTGTATTTGTAAATGGAACTTTCAACGGTTGGGCTGGATCATCGAATCCTTTAACTGATGCCGACAAAGACGGTGTTTGGGAAGGTACTGTAAACATCAAAGCAGATTCTATCGAATACAAATTCACTTTGGATGGATGGACAGGTCAGGAAGCATTGACTTCAGGAACTTCTTGTACCAAAACAACTTCAGGTTTCACCAATCGTTTTATGTATTTGAGTGGAAAGAATGTAACTGTTGCTACTGTATGTTGGAATAGCTGTGCTGCTTGTGTTAAAGTGAACAGCAAAACGGTTACTTTCAATTGCAACATGAAGCAGTATACCAAGACTTTCACTGATGTGTTTGTAGCGGGTACTTTCAACAACTGGTCTGGAGATGCAAACAAAATGACGGATCCTGATGGCGACAAAATCTACAGTACTACTTTGACTTTGACTGATGATTCTATCGAATACAAGTTCGAGGTTGACAACTGGAAAGATGATGAGAAAATGACTGCGGGAACTCCTTGTGTTAAAACTACAGGTGGTTACACAAATCGTTTTGTAAAATTGACAGGTAACAAGACTTTGGACAACGTTTGTTGGGCTAGCTGCGATGCTTGTACCAATGATGTTACTTTCAAGGTGGATATGAAGAATTACACAGGCGCTGCATTTACTAGTGCTTACGTAAACGGTAACTTCAACGGATGGTGTGGAACTTGCAATGTGATGACTGATGCTGACAAAGATGGTATCTGGGAAGTGAAATTGCCAATCGCTGCTGATTCTATCGAATACAAGTTCACTTTGGATGGTTGGAAATTTGATGAGAAATTGACTGCGGGTACTTCATGCACAAAGACTACTTCTGGTTTCACTAACCGTTTCTTAAAAACCACTACTCCAACTGTATTGAAAGCGGTTTGTTATGAGTCTTGTGATGTTTGTGCTACCACTTCAGGTTTGAACAAGGTAAACATCGCATCTATGAATTTGTATCCTAACCCAACCCAAGGTTTGATTAACTTGAATTTGGGATTGACACAGAAAGAAACAGTAAGTGTTGTTGTTTATGATGTTAGAGGAAACAAATTGTACAGCAAAACTTTGACGGGTGCTGCTGTGAACGAAACCATCGATATGACAGCTCATTCTGCTGGTGTTTACATGGTAAGCGTTACAACTTCTAAAGGCACGATCCGTAAGGAGTTTGTGTTGAATAAATAATCATTCATTTATATTTCCAAAAAGAAAGGGGGCCAATTGGCCCCCTTTCTTTTTTTGATATTATTAATAGGGAATAAACTCAAATGATTTCAGTATCACCTCCACTGGCTTATTGTCGCCTGGCGGCAACCCATTGAGCAGCCAAAGGTTAATCCTCGCATTGGTTGTAGCCCCTGGCGCTGGAATTACAATCGGTTTAGAGGAAATCCCTCCTTCAATCTTTACTCTTGATTGATTTGATTTATCGAATCGCCATGAAGCAATTTGCTCAGTACCTGGGAATTGATCTCCCGCATAGCTCGACCAAGTAATTTCATCGGGTGTCCACTTAAAAGCGTGGGTCGTTGTTTTTTTAAGCTTGCTCACCTGCATTACGGGCTTGTAAGATCTTTCAGAATAAGGCGTAGAATTCTCAAATGAAACGGGCTGAACCGACGTTGTGAGCATCAGTGTGTCCGATGCTTTAAACCACTTCGCAAATTCTATATCAACCTCGCTATTTCCTTGATCGATAAAGGTATTATTGTCCCAAGTAAACAAGCCCAAAACGATACGGTCATTGAAGGTTGAGATGTCGCTATCAACTGTAAAAATGTAGGTGCCATATCCCGTATTTGCGGTGTTAATGACTTCGCTGGATTGCCATTTTCCGTTGATGTAGGCGATTTCCATGTGCAATCTACCTTGCTTGTCAACCCAGACGCAGCTATCGCCATTGAAGTAGCAGGGACCAGGCCCAACTGGGAAAGTGCTCGATTTGATTTTCCATCCATAACCCGAGAAAATGAGGTCGCCCGAATCCTTGATCACTTGTTTGCCCGTTGGCGGATCGGATTGCTCACAAGAGGTTCCAACGGCGGCCAGGGCGATTAATCCTGCGATGCCGGCATTCAGTAGCCAATTTTTTCTTGCGGGGCGGGGGATAATGCTGTCTTTCATTTTGATTTACTTGAGGGTGATTGTTTGATTGAGTGCGCCAACCATAAACGTGATATCGCCGGGCTCAACGATGCGTTGAAGGTCTTTGCTAATAAAACTGATATTTGAAAGCGGAATCCAAATGTCCGCTAGGTAGCTTTCACCAGGCTGCAGAAGCGGAGTTTTGACAAAGCCACAGAGTTTTTTGCTGCTTGGGGTGATGCTTGCGAACTCATCGCGGTAGTATACTTGAACGACTTCTTTGCCGGCTATTTTTCCACTATTGGTAATTTTTACGCGACATTGGTAACCCTTGCCGTCGAGGTTTTTTTCTACTGTGTTGCCATTTTTTATCACAGATGGAAATTCCGCCTCGCTGACATTGAGGTCGCTCATTGTAAAGGTGGTATAACTCAGTCCATGTCCAAAATCGAACAAGGGGTCGTACGCTTTGGTGCCAAAAAGGATGTCGTTTTTTTCCGCGTTTTTGTGATCGTAATGAACCACATCGCCAGCGAATCTTGGGTAGGTATAAGGCAGTTTGCCAGAGGGGTTGGTGGTTCCCAGTAGGATATTTACGATGGCTGTTCCGCCTGAATTTCCAGGCAAATAGGCTTGGATTACGGCTTGTGAGGCGTTTGCAATTTCAGTGACGATGCGTGGCCTTCCGGTTACCAATATCAGTATGATGGGGACATTTTTTGACTTGAAATATTCATAGATGCCGCGATCATTGGGGTCTATGTCGGCTTCTAGTTCGTTAATATTACCCGGGATTTCGGTTCCAGGTTTTTCACCCAGGCAGAAGATAGCAACGGTGGGAGTGCTGCTGATTTCTTTCTGCATTTTCTTTGTAATCAGACTTTTGACATCCGAATCATATAAATGGGTGATCTTGCCATACTTAATTCCTTGCCATGCGTTATTGACTCTCAGCTCTTCGAGTATTGTGGGGTAGTTAGGATTATGCTGGTACTGTGAATCGGTGCCTTGCCAGGTGTTAGACCATGCTCCATTGAGGATGTTGAGGTCGTTGGCGGCGTTCCCAAAAATAAAAACATTGTGGTTGGGATTGAGCGGTAAAATGGCATTTTGATTTTTTAGCAGTGTGATGCTTTCTTCGGCGGCGGCGAGGGCGGCGTTTTTGTGTTTCTCACTCGCGAAATTGGGGTAATTGACAACGGTTGGATTGAATAAGCCCAATTGCTGCTTCACATATAGGATTCTTGCTACGGATTCATTGATTCTCGACATCGGTACTTCGCCCGATTTTACTAGGTCGATGAGCAATTCTGTGAACTGATAGTCATTGGGGGTCATCGACATGTCGATCCCGGCATTGATTGACAGTTTCACGGCCTCGCGCAGCGAGGCCGCCACTTTGTGGGTCGTGTGCAATTTGTAAATGTCTTCCCAATCCGTCACCGCCAACCCCTTGAATCCCAATTCTGTGCGGAGCAATTTGGTTAATATGTCTGGGTTGATGTGAACTGGCGTTCCGTTGATTTCACCGGAGTTAATCATCACCGTAAGTGCACCATCGTTGATCGCCTTTTCAAATGTGGGCAAGAAATACTCCCTCAATTCGCGATCCGATATCCATGCCGGCGTTCTATCCTTTCCACTCAAAGGGTAGCTGTATCCCAAAAAATGCTTCATACATGCCGATACATGGTAAGGGTCGATGCCTTGTGATGCGTAATTTTCGATATGCAAAGATTCTGTGATATCCAATGAGTTCCAATGGGGGTCGAATAATGGGCCTCGCAACGACATTTCCATTCCTTGATAACCTCGAATACAGGCCGATGTCATTGATTTTGCAAGGAAAACATCTTCGCCGTATGTCTCAAAAAACCTCGACCATAAAGGCTGACGTCCCAAATCCAAAACAGGGGAAAAATTCCAAGGTATCCCGCTGGCTCTAACTTCGTAAGCAGTGATTTCGGCGGCTTGAGTTATTAAATCGGGGTTCCACGTTGCGGCCTGACCTATTTGCTGGGGGAACATGGTTGCTCCTTGCGTATAGTTGGCGCCGTGTATCGCATCAATGCCAAATAAAACAGGCACATTGGGTAGGTATTTTGTGTTGGCCGAGGCAATTTCGCTGTGAATCTGTTTCCAGTTTTCTAGGCTGATAGTCCCTGAGCCACAACCGACATTTAGTATGGATCCAACGTGGTATTTCTCAAAAGCGATGCGCAGTTTGTCGGCATCAATGGTCTGCGGTTGTGTGAGTGCGCATGGCGCTCCTTTGGCGATTACACCCAAATCGATTTGGGTCATTTGGCCTACTTTTTCCTCCAACGACATCGATGCGATGAGTTTGTCGAATGGGGATGAAGAAGTTGTTAGTTGAAGTTTTTCATTTTGTCCGTTTACTGCCGAGGCCGACATCGACAAGAAAAATAGTACAAAAAATATGTGATAGGACTTTCGCATAATTTGAATTTACAGCGGTTTGAGGCAAATATTATCGATCAAAATCTCACCGTCGGCTTCTAGTTGAAGCAAAAATTGTTTAATCATCGAAGGGTCGGTTTTGAAGGATTCAAAGGGGAACATCGACAGTGGAATGGAGACTTCTGTCCAACTGCTATTAGAAATAGGTGTGGCGATTAATTTGGAGGAAAATCCAAGCCAGCATTGGGCTCCAGTGTAATCTTCAAAGGCGATGGCGAAGGGGAGAGAGCGAAGTGTATCGCCGGTACTCTTGAACTGAAACGACAAACTAGCTGCGTCGCGGATGTCGCTAATGTCTTTGGGTTGCCAGTTGTCCCAGCCGATGCCCATACCAATCCAAGTGCATCCGCCACCGATCTTATCCCAAGTTAAACGGATATAATTGTTTCCTTTTTGGGCATTGCCTGTTTCTTTTTTGATTTGAACGCATTTGGGTTCTTTGGAAATCCATACCTGCTGTCCTAAATCCTCATCCATCAGTTGGAGCGCGTAAAATCCATTGATATTTGGACTTTCAGCGGCCGATGCCATATCGTATAGACCTTGTTTTTTGGCATGTAGCCACTTTCCCTTCACCGAAACCGTATCCAATTTTTGAATGTCGTTGGTATCCGTCTGCGCGAAACTGCTACTAGGAAACATCGCAAGGAAAACCCAGACGAATCCAAGCCAACTGCCGCGATGGAGTTGTGAGATTAAATTATGCTTTCGGCAATGCATCATCGTTATAACTCTAACGGACCTTTTTCGGTGAACATAATACAGTCGATTTTGGTGCTCGCCGCGCCTCCCGATGGATTGGCCAAATGCAACATGCTTACCATCACCAAAGAATTTGGATTGTGCCTTCTGTTGCCATTGTTGGGTGCAGGAACGCCATTCACCAGGTGAAGCAAATCGGTGTATTTAAACGATACCAACTTCCAGCCCTCCCATGTAACTCTGAGTTCATTGTCGTACTGGTCGTCGCTTGCCACATCAAACTTCCCATTGGCATTATCGTCCTCGCGGAATTGAAACAATATTCTACTTTCGTTGGTATTGGGTTTTCCGTAAATCAGGCAGTTGAAGTAAACGTCCTCGCCCACGGTGCTCAATGGGTAGGTGGTTTTTCCGTAGGCTGATGCTGGGAAATCGACCATGCCGATAAGCCAATCCCAGTTCACAGTTCCGGCCATATTGAAATAGTTGCTGCCTTCCACGTTGAATTGATCGTTGTGTATTTTAAAATCCATGCCACCGCCCGATTGGATAAACGTGGCCCATTTGGTGTTCATGCCTGATTCAAAGTTGGCGACTACAAAGCCGGAAGGAACGCGAACGCCTGTAATTCCGACCGTAATATTAAAGGTGTCGGTTACCCCGTTAATCAATAAAGTGGCCACGCAGGGCTCGTTTTTGAAAATCGGGAAAACGGTGGTGCTGCCATTCCAGGTTGCGGTAGACACATCGATAATTCTACTTTTCCCGGTGATGAATTTCTGCGCACCAGAATTACTTCCTTTGATGCGAATCGTCCAATCACAGAGTTTGGTAAACTTGGCGGTGAAACCAACGGTTTCGGCTTTTGAAAAATCCACCGAAGATTTGCTGGCTTGGAAGGGCTGCAACATGCCAAATTGACCGTTGAGATCGCTGAGGCTAGGACCATCGAATGAACTGTTGTTTCGCTTACAGCTTGATGCGAGCAAGGTAGCGGCAAGGGCGAGGGTAAGAATGTGTTTTTTCATCGCTAGGGATTAAAAGGTCATGTTATAAATAACCATCCAGTGGTTGATTTTGTAGTTGTTGTAGGCGTGAATTTTGTCTTGATAATTCGATTGTTGGTAAAGCGCGGTTAAATAGGCCTTTTCACCAAATCGGAAGCGAATACCAGCGGCGGATACGGTTTGATTCAAATCGACGTAGTATTTGCTGAAATCGATGACTTCGGTAAAGCCATTGCGGTCCGAAACGAGGTCGTTGCCATTGCCCTGAAGCGCGGTATAGCCAATCATCAAATCCATGCTAGGTAATATTTCGAATTCCGCGCCCATACCGGTTTGGAATGAGGTTAGGTCAACAGATTCAAAAGCATATTGACCGGTTCTTTGCGTGCTTTGGTAGCAGGCGGAAGCAGAAATCTTGGCGATGCGATCCCAGTGCAAATACTTTCCGAGGTTGGCGCCCAATTGAAGGCGGGACATCATAAATGATTTCAACGCCGATGTGCCTTGTCCGCGAATTTCCTTGAGTTGGTGGTGGCTAAATTCCGACTGAATCACCTCATTCTGGGTATTGTATTTTCCTTTGAGGTACAATCCTTGTCGGTTAAAAGTGGCTTGACCGTATGGCAATACATTGTTTATCAACGGATTGTAAGCCATAAGTTTTGGGTTGATACCTGTGCTGTACAATTGACTGTTGTTCATGATATCTCCGTAATTCAACGGTCGGTCCGCCTGGGTCTGCTTATATCGGTTGAAGAAGTTGGGTTGTGCGTTATAATCCACTCGTTTGCTTTGCGCGCCGGGGCTACGGAAATCAGGACCTACGTTTAAATAGCCCAACTCTGCCTCCCATTGCTTGTTTTCAGGCGAAAGGGTGAAAGTGGGGTTCATGAAGAAGTCGGTGAGGGTAGGGGCGGTGGTATCGATGCTGTAGTGGTAACGTGAATTGCCAAATTCGCCTTGAAGTTGGGCATTGAGTTTTCCGATTTTGTTGTTGTAGCGGAAGGTCATCGTATTGACAATATTGCTGAATACGTTGGTATCCAAAGCGGTGCCTTTGACATCAAATAGCGCGGCTAAGTTATAGGCGATGCTCAAGTGGTTGCTTTGCATCAAATCAATGGTAGAACCTCCAAACAATCGATCTTGGATATTGCCAAAATTGGTAGCATTCATTCGGGTGAGGTAGGCGTTGACATTCAACTCTTTTACGAATTTGTTGAACTGCAGACCCCAATCCAACGACAAGCCCTGTTGTCGCCAAGTATTTGATTTATAGAAGGTTTCGTAATTCACGATATCGCGCTGCAACTGAAAAACCCCTGGCTGGCTGATCATTTGATCCTCGTTGTGGTTGTATAGTGTAAAGGGGGTTTGTTTTAGGTTGATATCGCCCAATTGGTATCGAACTACATCGGCGATGATGCCTTTTACCCAGAGCTGACGGACATCGAACGCAACGCCAGCGCCATAGAATCCGCCGTATTTGTTGTTGATGCGTATCATTCCGAGGATTTCGGTGTTTTTGTTGGGGCTGATATTAAATCCCAAATCAACGAGCGCATAACCACCAACGGCTTTTTTGGCTGTGGTTTTGTCGGGTATCGTATCGTTTACCTGAATATCGGCATTGGAAATGATGGAACGTGCTCCGCCGGTGAATCGCACTTTGGGTCCTGTTTGTCCTTGGGTGATGTTGGCGAACAGGGTGGCGACGAGGGCAGTGGAAAGGGTATATAATCGGTTCATGGATTGTTGCATTAGAAGAAAATTTTGATTTCAACGGTGGTTTCCCAGCCTTTGTATTGGTCTAGGCTGAAGCTGCGGTCTTGGTAATTCATCCATCGCTGACGGATATAGAGGCCCGCGCCTTTGCTCATTTCTATGTCGAAGCCGGTCGCAAAACCCCATCCTTCCTGGTTTCGAGGACGACGGCTAATGGCATCAACGGTGGTATTGTAATTGGCGATAATTCTCTCCCAACCGACATAATTGGCAAAAACGACTTTTGGCGATAGGTGGTAATAGGCTTCCAATTGATGGTAATAGGTCCTCAAATAAGCGTCTTCGGTGAATACGGTAATGGCGGAACGCTTTCTTTGTACCGATGCGTAAGATCCTAAGTAGTTGATATATAAATCTCTATAGGCAAGTCGAGTTTTGTATTTCGCATTCACTTCGATGTTGTTGAAATACTTTTTATACAGAGGAATGCCGGCCGGGGTGCCATCGGTAAGATTTACGGTTTCGAATACCCCGCGATATACTTTGGTTAGGTTTTGATAGGGACCAACGTTGGCCGGGAAGCCCCATCGCCAGAAACGGGAAAGTGCCAAGTTGTTGACAGGGTGGGAGTAGGTTAACTGCGAAGAGATGTTTTCGATTTCGTTGGCGTTTGTATAGCCGATGCTGGTTTTGAGTTTTCCGATTTCAAATTCTGTGTTCAATTCGATGCCGGTTCTATTGTTTGTGATCTGACCTACGGGCACCATCGCGCTAGAAAATGGCACCAAAACGAGTTGGTCTGAGCTGCTTGAACTGCTGACATTGCCTTCGCGAATGGATGAATTCCAAAAGACGGATGAGTTATTCAAAACCCTTGGACTTATGCGGTAGTATCGAACCAAAAGAGGAATCCCTGTTGTAGTTTTTGGGAAGCTGAGTTTTAGGTCGATGGCTTCGCCCCATCCTTTGGCTAGGGTTGGACTGAAGTATCGTCCGGCACCCACTTCGCCGTAAATGGTTAGCACACGCTTTTTGATTTCGAATTCAGCGGTATGCATATTGAATCCCACACCATGGGTAAGAAGGCTGTCGGAATAGCTTTGATTGTTAAATGTATTTAGGCTGATGTAGTGGTTGCCTACAGTTTTTTTCAATTTTCCGCCGTAGGATTGATTGGGTAAGGGCGCCATTCCGCCATTAAGTTGCGTTTTCCCAAACATGATTACGCCTGAGAGATTTTTGGGCATGTCGTTGGCTTCAACGATAATTCCCTGAAACGCCTGACGTCCCCATCGCGTATCCTGGTTCAACGCTCCATTGGTGTAGAAGTTATTGTAGCGGTCGGCGATGTTTTGTGTTTGCGGATCCCAAGGGTTCCTTTCGAAGATGGAATATCGATTAAAACCTGGATTGGTATGAAATGTAAACGGAGTAAGGGCGTACCAATTGATACCTCCAGCAATTACGTTGAGGCTTCCTTTTTGGAAATCATGGGTACCGGTTAGGCTGACACCCAAGTTGAGGCCTTTTACATTTTCGGCTTGACCTGCGCCGGTCATTGGGGTCCAGAGGTAGAAATCGGTTGAAAATCTTGTGCTCGGAGTGATGCTTCCGCCCATGTTTAGCATGAGTTGTGGGATTTGGGCATCGTCGCCTACGAAGATGTGGGTTGGCGTTTTGGCTTGCTCCGTATAGCTATTGCGGGATAACATATCTTTCGAATTTTGAAGATATCTCACGTTGGTAATAAAGCGGTAGTACCCTGAAATTGTGAATCTTTCCAACTTCTCCGGGGCTTGTTTTGGATAAACCCCCAAAGGATAAATTGTATTTGTGATTTGCGCAACAGCATTTGCCGTAACGATGCCCCAAAATGCGATTGCGAGTAAATATCTTTTCATGGGGTTAAGGATTAAAACTGTCCATGGTGAATTTCTTTAAGCGGACGGATTTCGGTTTGGTTGAGTTGGCGTTCGCATCGACGTAAAAAGGATAGTTGGCGTAAGCGATTTTGTTTTGGTATTCGATTGTTACAAAAAGTCGGTAGGCCCCTTCTTCGTTGGGTGCTTTAAACAGTATGCGTTTTGATTTGCCTTTTTTAATTAAACCTGGGATTTCAGAGGCTTCATTTTCTAGATCGCCCCCTGCTTTTTTGTCGTTGCTTTCAGCCAAAATTTTCCAACTGCAATGCAAATTGTTTGTGTCGTTCTGCGTTTGGTTGTATTGAATCAAATACGCATCGGCGAAGGCTTGATTGATAGAATTGGCACTAATATGAAGTCCGCTATAGGCATTTTTGCCGTTGATAAAGAGGTTTGCGATACTAGGGGTAGATGTGGTTGGGTCTTGACTGCTCCAGGCAATTTTCAGTGCATCAATGGCTTGTGTGGGTTTGCCCTCTTTGGTGAAAAGTCCATACCAAGTAAGCGTATATTCCTGCTTTTGTCCCCATAAAAAGACGTAGGAGCCAATGCAATCGTGTGGATTTGCTGCGATGTAATTCGTGTATCGTTTGTTGTAGACTTCGGCTTTTTCGAGGCTGCTTTGTTCGATGGCTGCGCCCCAAGGCGTGTTCGGTGATTCCCAGTGACCGTTGGGTCCCCATTCTGTGATCATATAAGGTCCGGTCCAACCCCATTTTCTGATGTTGTAGGGTACGTTGCCGATATCGCCATATGTATTCACGCAGTATACGTCGATGTCGGGTGCCTTTTGTTTAATCAGTGCCACTTCCATCGAATCCAAACCAGCAGTAACCGTAGAAGTTGGGTGATTGGGGTCCACTTGATGCGCATATTTGGCGATGTCTTGAATGGCGTCCCAAACACGGGTATTGGAATAAAACAGATCCACCTCATTGCCGATGCCCCACATGAGCAAAGCAGGGTGGTTTTTGAATTGATCGATGACGCTTTTAAAGTGATTCAATTGCTTCTCCACTTTGGCCTTGTTGCTATAGTCAAAGCCATGTCGTTCATGCTGAAGCCACATCCCCAGCATCACTGTGAGTCCATGTTTTTGCGCATTGTCTAGGATGGTTTGGGCTTCCTCAACACCCCAGGTTCTAATGGAATTTCCGCCAATATTTACTACGATGTCTAAATGGGTGTCACCCCCGGCGCCTTTGACGTAGTAGGGTTTGCCATCGCGCAGCATTTCCCAGCCTTGAGGGGTTTGGCGCACCTCTACTTTAACGGCTTGGGCCTGCGAATGGATGGAAATTGTGAATGCTATGAGGGCGATTAAGTACTTCAAGGTTCTGGTTTTAAAGGTCAAAAGCAAAGTCACTGCTAGAAAGTTTGCTATATTTTTTTGCGTTGTACTTGAACAATTTTGCGGGTCTATGGGTAACGCTAGACTGTTTTAGTCCGGTATCGGTGATGAAGTCCATGGATAGGATTTTCTTTCGAAAGTTCCTCACATCGAACTCGGTTTCGAGTATTGATTCGTAAAGCTTTTGTAATTCTGTGAGTGTGAAATATTTTGGGAGTAGCTCGAATCCAATGGGCTGACGTCGGATTTTGGTTTTCAGCTGATCTTTGGCAAACAAAAGAATTTCATTGTGATCGAAAGGAAGATCTGGAATTTCTGAGATTGGGAACCAGGCGGCTTCTTCGGCCCACGACGATGGGTGAATGTTGTAATCCTCAATTATGATTAATGCGAAATAGGCCACTGTGAATACACGACCAAATGGATGTCGGTCCACCTTCCCAAAAGTATGAATTTGTTCCATGTAGACTTTGTCCAAACCGGTTAGGTCTTGTAGGACTTTTTCGGCTGAGGAGGAGAGGTCGGAATCCAAACTTATCAAATCGCCGGGGAGTGCCCAACAGTTGCGATAAGGGTCGGCACCGCGATAAATGAGCAATACTTTAAGGCCCGATTGATCGAAGCCAAAGACAACGTTATCTACGGAAACAGCGGCTTTAAAAAAGGGAATTAGGTTTGGATCCATGGGATATTTCGCGATGCGTAAGGCGAATATATTGTAAAATATACAATAATACCAAATGCGCCGGTGAAATGACGGATTGTTTACCTATTTAGGGTGTAAAGTTCAACCGAAATCGATTGAACTTTGGACTGTTTAATTCGCGTAATTGACCCATTTGCCTCTTAGCGTTTGCATTTTGGCTTGGGGGTTTAGGGTGTTTTTGGCTTCAACGACAAAGGAATAGGTTCCGGGGGTTAGATGTTGTAGTGGGACCCCTGAATTTTCTTTGGTTTGGAAGACCATCTGTCCGCTCATGTTATAGACGGTGAGTTGCTGAAATGTGTATTGAGAAGAAATGAACCGCAGCTGATTTGTCCATCCGAAGTGTACCGGATTGATATCGTTGGTACCGGAAAATTCCACCACTTTTACCTTTTTGGTGGTCACGCCAAAGCAGCCATTGGGGTGGAAAGATTGGGCTGTGATTAGGTAGTTGGCGGGGGAATTGGCAAACGACCAGTTGATGGGGTTGAGGTTGGCGGTATCGTCGGGGTTGCCTGTGCCAAAGTTCCAATGAATGCGTGTTGCTTGGGTATTGGCGGTGAAGTTGAAAGAGGTTTTGGGCAACATGATAGCGGTATCGGGGTTGGATGAGATGGTAATGGACAACGTGTCTTGTACCTTAATTGCGATGCTAGATTCTTGATAGCAGGGTTTTGATGATTTGTAGTAAATGAGCCAGCGGCCGGAGGCCGCGGCGGGCTGGAACTTGTTATTGATAACCCCTTTGCTGAATCCATTTTGTGTACGACTTGTATCGCCGTTGAGACTCGTTACTTTCCATGTGTAAATGGTGTCTGCCGATTGTCCGGTGGCCAGTTTTAAGCCCTTGTTAAGGTCCATGGGGGCATTGTGCGGACAAGCCAAAGTATCGCCCTGATAGTTCGCCAAATAAAGCTGCACCGATGTTACGATGGTGGTATCGCAGTAACGACAGCCCAAAGCAGAGTCGTTGGCGCAAGCGCTGATTTTGTATTTTCCCACCGCAATTGAATCAGGATAGCTCAGTAAAATGGCTTTCCTCGGCGTGGTGGTCGTGTAGCCAATTTGGGCATTCGACTTGGTTGGGCTCGATAATAATGTCCAATCGAAAGGCGATGCTTTTTTTGGCGATTGCGCTACGATTTTTTCCATCAATAAACCCGGCGTGGTGGTGCATACTTCAGCATTTCTTGTCAACGAAAACTGTGGTCGATAGATGAAGTCGATTGTATTTGTATCGCGACTCAAGCAACCCAACGTATCATAAGTAGCCACAAACGTCAGTTTGATAAAATCGGGTATTTGGGGTTTTGGCGGCGCCTTGATTTTGTAGTTGTTCGGGCCGATGCTATCGAGGTATTTCCCGTCCAAGCATCGAATACCAGTTTGTCCGCCGCCATAAATCATGTCCTTGTTCATTGGATCAAGCAGTGAAATACTCTTCCAATTGCCACAAGCCGGAGCAAGTGGTTTTGTCTTCCATTTGAGGTCGCGCGAGATGATCTGTGTAATCCGCAACTCTCGGGTTAGGGTGCAGCCTTTTGAGTCGGTTATCGTGAGCAGTACTATCGAATCTTTTTGGAGCGATAATGACTGCGACGATGTAGTTCCTAGTTTCGGTAGCTTACTCAGGTTGATATTCCGGGGATTGCCATAAGTGTAAGCAGTATTATAATCTACACCATACCATTGGTAACTGAGATTCCCTGCGGGGTGAGTTAGGTTGTAAGGTTTGGCAATGAATGTGGCCGACGGACAGTTGAATGTATCGGCGATGGGCTTGTAATTTCCCAATGAAAAATCCACTACGGTGTCGGTTAGCGTTAATGTAGTATCGTAAAAATTAAAACAGGATCCCACGTTCGACATCAATGCTTTGATGCTGTATTTTCCGATGCCATCCATATAAATCGTATCGATGTCTTTATAGGATGTGGCTACAAAGTTGCTTCCCGTTTTACTGATTTGCCACTGACATTTGGCACCGGGTCCGCCGCGTAAATTTTTTGTTTTGATTTCGATTTTATTGCAGCCGAGGTATCGAACCGTATTGGTGGCTTGGGGGATGGGGTAGACCCGTACTTGAATCGTATAGCTCATTTCCAATGGAGGAGAGCAGTGCTGGTCAACCACCTTTATTGGTATTAGATATGGCACATAGCTGGTGTCTGCGTTGGTTGGAGTCCAGCAGATTTCAAATGCTCGTGTGTAATTGTTTGGAGCATAGACATTGAATGGGCTGCCGTGGACATTTTTTACCGTGTAGGAGAGCAGTGAATCAAATTTACTCTGTTTTGGTGCCGCCATGATGTCGTTCATTTGAATGACTTTGTTGCAGTATTTGTTCCCAACGCAGATGTTAATGGGTTGCCCCACGAGGGTGTTTATGGAGGGGTTGTTGTTATCGGATGGCGCATCGATCGCATAAAGAGGAACTTCCCTGAAGTATCGACAAATCAGGGCCCATTTGCCGGTGGTATCTCTTCGATATTCGTTGATGTGATAGCTAAGAACACCGTAGTCGCCGCTGTTAATTGGAGAGAAAGTGAAGTCGCCGCTTAACGTATCGAAATTGACGCCTCGAACTGGGTTCGTAGAGCCATTGTAACTGCAACTGGTGGAAGTGCTGGGCACGCAAACGGGATCCAAGGGTCGTAGGTAGTTTTTACTCTTGGAATAGGTGCAGGTTGTATTTGCGTAAGGGGTGATGGCATAGCTTGGCATTTGGACAAAGTGCAACCAATCATATTCGCTGGTGTCGACGATGCCTTGCGCGATGACCGCTGTTCTGTAAACGGGGAGGTTGTGGATTGGATCGAATACGGAAACTGGAGCGATGTTAGTTTTGGATTTGCATCGATTGAGATTGCCGACGTAGAGGGTTGCTGCGGTTAGGAACACGTCGGAGCAAACGCCTGATGCTAAAGTGTAGAAGGCGTGATAAAAAGAGTTGTGATAAAATGTAATTTCTTTACAAGTGCCGCTGCTCAGGGGCTTGGTGAAGGTTGTGGAGTTTAAATCAGCGGTGCATTGATAGGTGTATTCTGTAAATGTATTGACGCCGCAACCGGTGCTTGTTGAGCATTTGGTATTGGTTTCACGGCTGCTTGTTTGTGACATCGAGAGTTTTGTTGTGCCGCACGCGCCTTTAAGGCCGAATTCGACATTTAAGGTTGTGGTTGATGGGAAGGACATGAGTGATGCGCAGGGTTTATTTGCGATCAGCGTAACTAAATATTTGTTGTTGCCGATGTGTGAAACCTTCATTTCCCCTCCCGCGGCATAGGCTGCTTTGGCGATTTGAAGGGTGTTAATGACAAGAAATAGGATGAATAGTAAACGTTTGGTCATGCGTGTGTTATCAGTGAAAACTTAGACACAAATATCGAGAGTTTCGTATCTTTGTAAAAATAAAAAATACACATATGCCTTATCCAGAAATGCTAGTAGCGCCGATGCGTGCCGAATTGACAAACCAAGGGTTTACCGAGTTGAAATCTGCCGATGAGGTAGTTGCGTTCATGGAGGGTAACAATGATACTACTTTGGTGATGGTGAATTCGGTGTGTGGTTGTGCGGCGGGCTCCGCCCGCCCAGGTGTTTTAAAGTCGTTAACAGGCGCCAATAAACCCACCAAAATTGTTACCGTTTTTGCAGGTCAAGACTTGGATGCAGTGGCTAAAATCCGTGAATATATGGCTCCTTATCCGCCATGTTCGCCCGCTGTGGCTCTGTTTAAAAATGGAGAAGTCGTTCACATGGTAGAACGTCACATGATTGAAGGCCGCACCGCCGATATGGTAGCAGACAACTTGATGTTTGCCTACGATCAGCATTGCTAATATGACCTCCAGTTTGGTGTTGCTGCAATTGCAAAACTACCTCGTTGAGGTGGAAGCCCTATGTAAAGAAGTCGGCGCATTTCAAATGCAGCATTGGCAAACGGTGAAGTCGGTTGATATTGCCGACAAAGGACTTAACCAATTGGTGAGTTTTGTTGACAAGGAATCAGAACAAAAACTTATGGACGGGTTATCGGCGATTTTGCCCGGTTCCTGTTTTATTGGGGAAGAATATAATCCCGATTCGGTTTTGGGTGATGAGCCCACTTGGATTATCGATCCGTTGGATGGAACAACCAATTTTTTGCATGGGTTACCCGTCTTTGCGGTGAGCGTGGCCCTGTGGGACGCGGGTTCTGCTCAATTGGCTGTGCTTCATGCCCCGGCGATGCAAGAAACTTTCACTTCGGTTCGCGGTGGTGGTGCCTATTTGAATGGCAAGGTTTTAAAACTCAACGGGGAGTTGAATTTGTCGCAATCGCTCATTGCTACCGGTTTTCCATATTACGATTTTGAAAAAATGACACCCTATTTGGAGTTGCTTTCCGATTTGATGCGGAGCACTCATGGATTGCGGAGAATGGGTTCGGCCGCCATCGATTTGGCTTACATGGCAGCTGGACGTTTTGATGCTTTTTACGAAATGGGTTTGGCCCCTTGGGATGTCGCTGCCGGCGTATTGTTGGTTGAAGAAGCCGGCGGATTTGTATCGAACTTTACCGGAGGACCTTCGGTTTTGTTCAAGCGTGAAATAATTGCAGCCCATCCGGCCTTGGCGAAAGAGTTTTTGCAGCGGGTGTCTGATAAATTGGCCTAGGGTAAACTCGGTTTGGTATCGCCCAAAATCGAGCCTAAATTGCAAGCAGCGAATTGGAATTATTATTGTCGATAGGGAAAGGAATTTGGTATGGCTTTTTGATAGGCATACTGAGTTTTGGGCCTTCTTTTTTTACGCTGATACATACGGGGATTCAAGGTGGGAAACGACAGGGGATGCATGTGGCACTCGGGATTTTCTTGAGTGAATTGTTTGTCGCTCTGCTTTGCTTCTTTGGTTTGTCGCACTACTTTATGGCACCCATGTTCAAGTTGGTTTTTACCGGGTTGGCTGCCGCCGCGATTTTATATCTGGGTCTAACGGCTATTTTTAGTAAAAATCACAAAATTCCTGAAATTACAGTCAAGGGTAGTAGTTCGGTGTATCGGGGCTTTTTCATGAATATTATCAACCCCTTTGTGATGCTGCTTTGGGTGAGCGTAATTGCCACATTGAGTGTGGGTTACGAAGGCGATTCTCTCCACGATCGCTTGCCTATTTTGGTTGAATTGATTACCATATTATGTACGCTGCTGTGTTTGGATTTGGGCAAAGTGTATTTAAGTCATTACATCGGCCGCAAGCTCAGCGAAAGAGTTTATGCATTGGTGAATCGTTATTTTGGTGTGATATTGTCGGGTATCGGTTTGTATTTTGCTTATCATTTCGTACTCTTGTTAACGACTTGGATTCAGGCGGCTAGGCCACACTGATTTTGTGAATAGGGGGATGAATTCTCGTCGATTTTTATAGCCATGGCACTCCCTCTAATCAATATCAATTTTTTGCTAAATATTGTTTTGGCGTTGATTATGTTTGGGTTGGGATTGTCGTTGAAGAAGGAGGATTTTCAGCAACTTTTTGATCAGCCGAAGAGTTTAGCCATCGGATTGTTCGCGCAGATGGTTATTTTACCTTTTGTTGCTGCTTTCATTGTGATGCAGAGTCCTTTGCCGCCCGAAATGAAGGTGGGAATCATGATTCTGAGTTTGTGCCCGGGGGGAATTACATCCAATTTGGTTAGTTATTTTGTGAAGGGAAATGTGGCGTTGGCGGTTTCGCTAACTGTCAGCAATGCTTTACTATCGCTGATTTCTATACCCCTGGTTGTGAATTTGTGTCTTCGATATTTCATGAAGGATGCGGGCGATGAGGTTGTGTATTTGCCTTTTTGGAATACGCTATTCGAGATTTTTTTGGTCACGATTATTCCTGCGTTGTTGGGAATGTCGGCCAAACGAAAGTTTGGCCGCAGTGTTACCCGAATTAGCAAATGGGTAAATATCATTTTGCCCTTACTGTTATTCTGCGTGTTCGGATTCAAATTTCTAGCAGGAAGTCAGCATGGCGGAACGGATATGTCTTCGGCGGATATTTGGTTATTGACCCCTTATGTGGTTTCGCTCAATATTTTATCGATGCTAGTGGGATTCATCGTGGGTATACCCTTGAATTTGAGTTATCGAAATCGCATCACCATTGCCATTGAGGTGGGGTTGCACAATACGGCGTTGGCGCTAATTATTGCGGGCGAAAAGTTGCATAACGCGAGCATGGAAAAGCCTGCGCTGGTGTATGCGTTGTACTCGTTTTTTGTGACGTTTACTGTGGCGTACTTACTCGTTTTGATTCGAGAGAAAGTGCTGAAAAAAAGCCTCGACCTCAACAATGACTGATTGAGGGACTAGATGGTCGATCGGTTTTTGATTGGCTAAGAGGTCTCTAATTTCCGTGGCCGAAATATGCAGAAGTGGCGCATCGTACCATGTGGCTCCAAAAGGGATCGGTTCTTGGGGTTTGGGGTAGCCGGGCCTTGCATAAACATGAAGCGGGCAAATTTTTGCAAGTTCTTCCGCGTGATTCCATGAATGAAAACTTTGCAAGTTATCGGCGCCCATGATCAATGAAAATTGATGCTGACGGAACTCTTGGTATAGGTGGGTTACTGTGCGATGCGTGTAACTTGGCGTTCCCAAATGAAACTCAACATCACTGCATTCCAATCCCTTTTCTCCCTCAATTGCTTTTTGCACCCAACGCAGTCGTAGGTCGGCAGGTACCAAAGTTTCTTCGGATTTGTGAGGATTTAGCGGCGATGGAATCATCCAAATGGCATCAAACTTTCCCAACATATAGAAGTAATGAGCCACTTGTAGGTGACCAAAATGGATGGGGTTGAACGAGCCAAAATAGAGTCCAATGCGCATACTATCGCTCTTTATTTTTGGATGAATTCACTGACCAATTTTTCGCAGGTTGCGAAAGTTTCTTCTAGGATGTCGTTGACCACGACCGTATCGTACTGAGATTCAAAACTGAGTTCATAGTTCGCTTTTGCGATGCGTTCCTGGAGTTGGTGTTCTACTTCGGTGCTTCGTTTGGTTAGGCGTTCCATGAGGACATCTACGCTCGGGGGTCTTAGGAAAACGGCGAGCGCTTGATCGCCAAATTTGCGTTTTAGGTTGAGGCCGCCTTTTACATCGACGTCAAAAACGACGGCTTTGCCTTCTGCCCAGATCTTTTTTACTTCAGACCAGAGGGTACCATAAAGAATTCCGGCATAAACTTCCTCGTGTTCTAGAAATTGGTTATTGGCGACGTTTTGATTGAAGTCGTCCAGGGATAAGAAATGATATTCCGTACCATCCGTTTCGCCGGGTCTTGGGCTACGGGTTGTGGCGCTTACGGAAAACGCCAGTTGATTGCTCATGACTTGCAGCAGGTGTTTTACCACTGTGGTTTTCCCTGAGCCAGAGGGGGCAGAAAAGATGATGAGTTTTTCCAATTGATTAGAGAAATATCTTCCGTCGGTAAAGGTCGGCATTTTATTGGATAATCTCCAAACGGGATCCGGTTTGAACGGAATGATTTGTGACAATTACAACACAAGAATTTCTTTTTGCAAAATTCGCAAAATTTTCAAAAGTCTTTGGGGGTAGACACAACTTTTTGGGTTTTACACAAATGTGTCATTTTTTTTTGTGTTCAAGCCAACAAATAAGCGAATTTTGTCGTCTATAAGTTGTTAAAATATATACACGTGGGTTTCGTTCGAATTATTTTTAAAGCAGTACTAATTATTTTAGTGGGATTTGGGTCGTTTGGTGGGGTAAAATCACAAGGAATTTGCTATCCGTTTATAAAGCGGCAGTATATTACGAATACAGATAGGGTTGGATTGTCTACCATGTCAACCACTTCCGTTTCGGGGGATTCAAAAGGTTTTTGGCTTGCGGGCTACGGGCGGGTTTCAGGGTCAAATCACCAAGATGGATTTTTAATGCGCTTTAACGATACTGGAAAATTTGTATCAAGTATCCGTTACGGAGTAAAGGGGTCGGCCACAGCAAATGAGGTTATCAATGACGTGGTTGTGACACCTTCTGGTGGAGCGGTTGTTGTGGGTTCGTCTGCGGTATCGACAATAAATACATCGTTGGGTGTTGTTTCCTATTTTTCAGCCAATGGAAAGTTGAAGTGGACAAAACAAACGCCAAGTTTTTCTAGGAATGGTCAGTCTGATATTTTAATGCGGGCCTTAGTTCATGATGCCAATACAATATTAGTGGTGGGTGAAGGCCGGCAGCAGACGGGTAAAGCCAATATCATCGCGGCGCTTATGGATTCTACGGGTGTTACCAAATGGAGCATTAACCTTGATTTAAATAATAACGAACATCACGCTTATGGAATTGCTCGCGTGGGTAATGAATGGGTAATTACGGGGTGGAGTAGAACTTTGCAAACGTATCCTTTTGCAGTTTTCGTGAACAACGATGGAACAATTAGAAAAGTGTGGAAGGGGACTAGCAACGGGATTAATCAATTTGGACATGTTTTGGTGGCACCCGGCGGTACAATTTATGCCATCGGAACTACCGGCGCTGGTTTAACTGCCAATACTGTGGTGTGCGCTTTTACGGCCAACGGCACAAGGAAATGGTCGCGTAGCATTGGTACAAATAATGTTGCGGAGGGCGGCCAACAAGCATATTTTGAAGGTTCGTCGTTATGGGTTAGTTCAACTTATCAAACATTTACGAATACCCGAGTGCTGTTATTTCAAATTGATACAGCTACGGGGGCGACCATCCAAAATCAAAAGATTTTAAGCAACGGGAATGTCAACTTCTCAACAACCGCAGCCTTTTCGTCTAGAAATTTCTTCCCGCGATCAAAAGGTGGCGTTTTGGCTATCGGTGTCGATAATGCTGCTGGTGTACACAATAATTTCATGATCAATAGTCCTTGCAACAGCAATTGTGGAACAAGCACATCCACGGCTACAAATTCTGCACTGACATGGACGTGGGACTCAACTAAGTACACATTGAGATCCTTTGGTGATATGGCTACTTTGACGTTTGATACCGCGAGTTATGCGATTACGCAAGCGGTGAATTGTACGCAAGCTTGTCCTTTGCCAATAAAAACGATAACATCGCCATTGGTTCTTTGCCCGAGCATCAGCAGTGTCTCTACCGATGGGACGCAGGCTTTGGCAGAATCCTATGCTTGGAAAGATGGGAGCACATCTCCACAGAGAAGTTTTACTGCGGCGGGAACATTTTATCTGACATCGAAAAATGCTTGCGGAAGTCGTGAAGATACCTTGATCGTTGGTAGTGCAACTGCGCCAACCAAGCCAAATTTGAAGGATACCTTGTTTTGCAAGAGTCCATTCAGTTATACCATTGATGTAACGCAACCATTTGCTAAATACGTATGGGATAACGGGAGTACGTTGAATAAGCGCACTTTTACTAAGCCTGGCGTGTATTGGCTAGATACGCGGAATGCCTGCGGAAGTCGGGTGGATTCTGTACGATTTAAAATTTTATTGCCTCCGGTAAGTCCTAAAGTGTTGGACACGGTATTTTGTATTGGCAAATCGGTGGTTGTGAGTTTCCCGAAGGTTTCTCAGAGCTTGTATACTTGGCCTGATGGGGATACGATGGTTCCAAAATCATTCAATGGAACGGCAAATGTTGTTTTGACGGTTTCAAATTTCTGTGGGGTTGCTTATGATACTTTTGATGTCGATGTGAAGTTACCACCTACCAAATCACGGGTGAAGGATACTACTTTTTGCAATTCCATATTTGGATGGGATTTGGATATGACTCAACCGAATGTATCGGCCTATATGTGGGATGATTTAACTGTGGGTCCCAAGCGTTTGATTACAGGCAGCGGGAAGTTTTATCTGACGCTCACAAATGCGTGTGGAGTGCGGACGGATACATTTAAAATTATGATTGATACGGTGCCGGAGCGGAGATTGGCGACTGATGAATATTTCTGCGGGGGAACACCTTATGTCTTGAAGGGACGTCAGTTTTCTGGATACAGTAAATATCAGTGGAACACGGGTGCAAAAACGGGGGATTTGAGTGTTTCGCAATCTGGGACTTACATTTTACATACGGAGAATGCTTGTGGAATGCGGGACGATACAGTTAAGGTTTATGCCCTGCGATGTGATTGTAAGATGTGGATGCCGAGTGCTCTTACGCCATTCGGTAGTCAGGGTTTGAACGATGAGGTACGTCCGATGTTTGTGGATGATTGGGGCAAGCCTTGTGCGGTGAAAACGGGGTATTGGAGTGTTTATAATAGATGGGGTGAGTGCATCTTCGATAAGCGTCCGATCGCTGAAAGTTGGAATGGAATTTATATGGATGAGCCGGTACAATCGGGAATTTATATTTATATTGTACACGTGATATTTGATGAGACGGTTTCTGGATTTAGAAATATGGATAAACAGGGGACATTTTTGGTATTGGAAGGAAATAAATAGAAAAACACAATTATGAAAAAAATAATTACTTATGTAATCGCGGGATGCTTGGCGATATCAGGCAGCGATTTATTTGGACAAACGACTACGGGTGAAGGGTTTGAGAGCGCAACAGCTTTTCCACCAACGGGTTGGCAAACAGTGGGTGGTGGAGGCTTTGGTTCCCCTACTTGGTCCAGAAGAACGACTGCAAATGCGGGAACAACGCCTGTTGCGAAGCCTTTTGGAGGATCTGGAATGGCTAGATTTTCATCGAACAATGCAACTGCGGGAGGAACCCAAACTTTGGGATCGCCTGTAATTGATTTGAGTAAAAGAGGAACGGCCAATTCATACATTTCATTGTATATGTATCGCGATTCTATTTACAAGGGGGATGATTCGGTATCGGTTTGGTTTAATACATCGCGCAGTTTAACAGGGGCTAAACGCTTGGGTGGTATTGCTAGATATTGTCGTAAGACGATGCCTGATTCGGTAGCTAACGGTTGGTACAAATATTCTTTTGCGATTCCATCGTCGTTCACTGGAACTACAAATTACTTTCTGATTCAAGCTACGGCTCGCGGTGGTGCTCAGGGCGGAAATATTTTCATTGATAGTGTGACATGGGATGCATATCCTACGTTTTGTGACGGTACACCCAATTCTGGTACTTTGAGTGCGTCTACTTATTATATATGCGGTGCTGCGGGACCCTCTACAATTACTTTGGCGGGGAATACGGCTTCAACTGGAATTTCTATCAAGTATCAGACATCAACAGATTCTGCGACCTTTACTACAAATGCTTGGACAACCAACGTGAACACTGCCAATTTCGGTGCAGCGATTGGCAAATACAGATACATTCGTGCGATTGTTACATGTGCTAAAAGCGGATTGGTTGATACTTCAAATTGTATACGCCTTTGGATCGACAATACGGCAACGGCGCCTACAATTACTGTGACTCCAGCAAATGCTACTTTGTGTGCGGGCGCTACTGTGGGTGTAAAATTGGTTGCTAGTGGTGCGTTGACATATACTTGGACGCCAACGACTGGTTTGAGTTCAAATACGGGCGATACGATGTATGCTTTGCCAAGTGCTTCTACATTTTACACGGTTTCTGGGGTTGATGCGAAGGGTTGTACGGGTCAGCGAAATGTAGCAGTGCAGATTCAGAATGGACCCACGGTTACACTGACGGCTACTGATTCTTTGGCATGCGATGGGGATTCAGTGCAATTAACAGCAACTGTGGCACCGATTGGAGGACCACCACCTACTTATACTTATGCATGGTCTACTGGATCAACAAAGAATACAACATTTGCAAAAGCCAATGGCGCGAGTACAAGTTATCAAGTGAGTGTGAAGAATGCTGCGGGTTGTGAAACGAAAGTTTCTAAAACAATTTTTGGCGTGTTGAAGCCTGTGAATACCTATAAGTATACTGTGATAGGCGGCAGGAAGGTGCAATTTGATTTTACTGGTAGCAATGCGAAGTCGGTATATTGGAATTTTAGTGACGGAAATGAAAGTTTTCAAAAAGCAACAACTTATACTTTTAGTGCAGATGGTACTTTTAAGGTGATGTTGGTTGCGTTGAATCCTCCATGTAAATCAGATACGGTGTATTTTGATGTGAAGGTGACTACGGTTCCAAGTGCGATCAACAATGTGGTTTTGGCGGATTTGAATATGCGTCCGAACCCAAGTAATGATTTGGCGTATATTACATTTAATGGGATGGAATCAAATGTTGCGGTGATGGTATTGGATGCGATGGGAAGAGTGGTATACCGCAATAATTACGATGTAGTTGATGGTTATAAAGGAATTTGGATTCCTACTGCGACTTTGAGTAATGGATTATATCAAGTGAGAATTGGTTGTGGCAAGGGTGTTAGCACCTTGGGCTTGCAAGTGGCTCACTAATAGAGGGATTGAAATTTTTTACGAAGGGAGGGGGCCGCAGGACCCCCTCCCTTTTTTTATGATTTAGGGATTACGAAGATTTCTTCGCGATAGACATTTTATACAATTATGATTTGGGAATCACCAATTTTTGTCCGGGCCTGATGGCCGTGGGATTTTTAAGGTGGTTCCGTTTGGCGATGGCCTCATGACTTACATGGTAGATCTGCCCGATGCGGTATAGGTTTTCACCGTTTTTCACGACGTGAATTTTTTCATTACCCAGGCTTGGTGTTCTTGTTGGCGGATTTGGACGGCGGTTCGTTCCGGTTGCGGGAATTCTATTTACGCTGTCTTTGTTGTTGCGATTACCGACAGTTGAGGTTGATGGGAGCCTGGTGGTAGAATTCGCATCGACAGTAGAATCGAATCGCAAAGAATCGCCCATTGTTTGAGCATTAAAATCTCTTACAAGAGCCTTCATACTAGTATGTACAGTGTTGCTTAGCACAGTAATATCGAGGGTATCGCGAAAATTAACCTTGTTGTAGGCCTGCATCAATGAGAGGGTGAAAAGTTGACCTTGTAAGGCATAACCGGCTGCGTTAAAATGCAATTTATCGGAGATTGTGAGTTGGTTTTTGTACCAAGTGTGGAGCGATCCCCATCCTCCCATGGCCGCATTTAGATCGTAGACCGTGAGTTTTTCGCGCGCCGCTACGGTTTTGAGTTGATTGTTAATCGGCCGTTGCATTGGCGGGATACGGTTGCGACTTCGGGTATCGGGAGCGGTGGTTAAGATGATTGCGGTTTGGGGACAGGCGATGCTCAGTTTGTGAAGAAAAGCTTGCACTTGCTGCGTGTAGGCTAGGGTATCGATTTTGCCGTTATAGGCCTCGTTGGTTCCAAAAGAGAAGATAATGATATCCGGTTTTAGGTGCTGAAGTTGTTCGATTGTCCAAGGCGCCTTGTCGATTAGATGCGTAAATTGCGCCCCCACAACGCCAAAGTGATGATAGACAACGCCACGTCTTCTGTTCGGCACGAGTTCAAATCCGTAGAATCCGAAGTGATTTTGATTCGCGCTGATTTTAGAGAGGGTAAGTTGAAACTGATTGGTGGGTGCTGTGGCTTGATAAGAGCTTGTGCCCCATCCGGAGGGGTAAAATTGACTGCCTGTCCATTGGAATGGGTTGGCAAGGGTAGGCGAATAGGACTGGGAATCGGCGGAATGCCAGATATTGATTTTTTGAAACTGGGGCTCGTTAAATTTATCGTTAAATTCTATGCTAAGGCTGCTTGCGGCGCTCAGGGTGGTTGCCCCGTAGCCGATGGCTCCTAGTGGCGCTTTGAGTCCGCCTGTCATAGTTTTGATGCCTGTCCAAACGCCAACGGGTTTTGCAACGGTTCCTCGGGGGCCATAGCTTTTGGCAAGGGCATAGGGGAAGAGGATTCCTTGACCGGCGTTGCCATAAAATCCTTGGAGTTGTTTGCGGATTTCGCCACTGAAATAATCGCCTTGGATGTGGCTATCTCCGATTTGAATGATGGTAAATAGGGTGTCGTTTGATGCTGTGCCGGTAGGATTTTGACGTCCGTTACCGCCCGGAGCGGAGCGAACGGGAGGGTATTTGGATTTTGGGGGCTCCGAATTTATGAGCGAGGGGTTGTTTAGCCAAACATTATGCAATTTTTGCAAAGCAATTTTTAGCTTTGGCGATTCTTGCAACGCATTGCAGGGTAGGCAAATAACCGAACTATCTTGCGGACCGATTTTTACATGTGTGGTATCGGTGCCACTATGAGATTGAGAAAGGAGGGGATGAATCCAAAAAATGGAGCAATAAAAAATAATCGATGCAATTCTCATGGTTAGAATTGGAAGTAAATGAAGGGTTGTACTACGTCGTCTTTGAACTGAATGATGATCTGCAGGGCAATTGTCATCCAGAGTATCCATGTAAACGTGGGTAGAATTTGAATTTCTTGAAATAGCTTTTCTTTGATTTTGGTCGGGAAGAATGCAATAACAGCCGCTATGAACAGGAGGATGCCCATTTCGCTGCGCGAATCCCAAAATCCAGTGAAATCTTGCCATTTGGTGTGAAATACAATTTGCTCAATACTTGCAAATGCTGAGCCAAAGGAAGTGGCTCTGAAAAATATCCAACAAAAAGCGACAAAGTGGAAGGTGATGGCGGTGCTTGCGATTCTTGACCAGTGACTGTTATTTTCTTTGGGGAACAATTGTCTCCAGGCTTTATGGAATGCCAAAGCCAAACCATGGGCAAGTCCCCAGAAGACAAATCTCCAATCGGCGCCATGCCAAAATCCACCTACCAACATTGTAATAAGCAGGAATAGGTAGGTGTTGAATTCGCCTTTTCTGTTCCCGCCCAGGGGAATATAGATGTAGTCTTTAAGCCAACTGCTGAGGGAGATATGCCATTTGCGCCAGAACACAGTGACATTGGTTGAAGTATATGGGTTCTCGAAATTCTCTTTGAGTCGGTATCCCAACATCAGAGCTATCCCTATGGCAATGTCGGAATATCCCGAAAAATCAAAGTAAATCTGGAAGCTATAGCCATACATGGCCAGCAGGTTTTCGGCACCGGAAAAGTTTTGTGGGAGTTCGTGTACGATGTCTACATATTTGCCAATGTAATCGGCGATAAAGAGTTTCTTGAGCAAACCACTCATGATGCGCAGTAGGCTTTCTTTATAGAGCGCAGCGTTGATGGGTTGCGGATCTACAATCTGAGGCAAGAAGTCTTTCGCTCTAACAATGGGTCCAGCCACCAAGTGGGGGAAGAATGTCATATAGAATGCGTAATCACTCACGTTTTTTGACGCGGGGATTTCTTTGCGATACACATCCATCAGGTAGCTAATCGACTGAAAAGTATAGAAGGATATTCCTATGGGTAGGAAAAGATTATGGTCGGTGAATTGGGTGCCAAAAAGCTCATTGCAATTGTGAATGAAGAAGTTGGCGTACTTGAAATAGAGCAGAAAGGAGAGGCTGTAGGATAGTGATAGCCACAGTAGCAGTTTTCTGGTAGTTCCGGATTTCTTTTGGATGAGTAGGGCAAAGAGGTAGTCGCTGATGATCATCAAGGCAAAAAGACCCAAGAAGGGACCGCTTGATTTGTAATAGAAAAACAGGGAAAATGCAATGATATAGGCCTTTCTCCAAGCGTTACGTTGGATAACGGCGGCGTAAAAAACCAAGAATATGCCAAAAACGGCGAGGAATGAAAATTCTGTAAAGAACCAAGGCTCTTTGGTGGAATAGCTAAAAATGCGATTCAACAATTGTGGATCGTGCAGCGGCGCAAATATGTTATTGATCCAATTAGTATCCACGGTATTTTGCTGCATTGAGGGTGATGATTGATGATCGGAATGGCCGGCCGCGCTTGCGCGGCGGTTTCATAGCCATCTTATATTTGGCCGATGTCTGTAACCAATTTGCGACACTGTCCATCCAAACCCGGTAGCCTTGAACATCGGGGTGACGCCCATCGCCGGCGCGGGTAAGGGTTAGATTTTTTGTCAAAAAGTATGTCCCGGAATCAGCGGAGCTTTTAAATACGCGGTTGATCCCGTAATCTTCGTCCCAATTGGCTGGACCAATCCAAGCGTAGGGGATGTTTCGCAACTTTTTCGCAAGCTGATTGGCTGCAATTTTTCTCGCCTTTAAATCTCTGGCATACAATTCATTGAGGCCAAAGACCAAGAAAATATAGGTGGGTTTGAATCGCGCGATTATCTTGTCTACGGTGTCGGACCTGCCAAAATTAAATACGGTAGCGGAATACCATTCCAGTGATAAAACCAATTTGTGGCCATTGGCAAGACAGTAATCATTTAGCGGATAGCGTAAACCACCACTTTCTGAATCGCCGATAAGTAGAATTCGATGTTTTGTAGTATCGGCAAAAACGGGCAATTCATAAGCGGGCAAAGTGAAAACACCACTGCCTTGTGTTAAAAACGGCAAGGTGGAATCTTTAGCAAGACCTGAATTTGCGGTATCCGTAATTGGCGCTGATGTAACTGTATTTGCTGGTGTTTCCGGTTCGTCCAAGGTTGCGAGCATCGCATCAATGTCTTGGTTCCCTAGAATTTGCTTGAGTTCAACCCCCGCAAGTGAAAACGCCTCTGGTTTGCAGCTATAAATATAAAGCAGAAGGATGGGGAGGGTGATGCTAAGCCCAGCCCAAACAATGAGCCATGGGGAGGAGGGTTTTGACGTGTTTGCTGTTCCAGAATTTTCGGAACTCCCTGCAACGGACTTTTTAATAGAATTATCTAATGGGTTGTTCGATGTGTTCTGATCAGGAGTCAAAGTCTCGCAAAAATACTCGAATCGGGTCGATTTTTTGCATCGATTCGTCAGTGCCAAAATGTATTGTGATTTCTTGGTTCCCCAGATTGGTGACGTTATACCCTGATCTGCTAACTTCAATTTTTATTGGTTCGCCGTTGAGCAAAATCTGAAAGCCGTAGCCTGTCCATTGGGCGGGGCAATGCGGATTCAGATATAGGGTCTGGTCCTTGATTCGCAAGCCGCCAAAACCTTGAACGATGCTCAAGTAGCTGCCTGCCATGGATGTGATATGCAGCCCATCTTCTGTATCGTTGTTGTAGTTGTCGAGGTCCAATCTCGCCGTGCGCAAATACATTTCATAGGCTTTGTCGGTCTCTCCAATTTTGGCCGCCAAAATGCTATGAACGCATGGGCTCAAAGAGCTTTCATGAACGGTAAACTGCTCATAGAACTTGAAATTTCTTACATGGGTATCGGCATCAAAATCGTCCTCAAAGAAGTAGAGGCCTTGCAAAACATCGGCTTGTTTGATATAAACGCTGCGCAGAATTCGGTCCCAACTCCATTTTTGATTGATGGGTCGTTGCGCGGGCGATAGCTCTTTTACGGGAATTAACTCTTTTTCAAGAAAACCATCGTGCTGAACGTAAACGCCAAGTTCCTCGCTGTAGGGGAGGTAGAGATTTTGGTTGATATGCGACCACGATTCGGTTTCTGCTTGATGCTGGAATTGGGTTTTAGCGCAGATGGCCTGGAAAGCGGCTGGGTGGTTTTGTTCGATCCAAAGAGCGCATTCTGAAGTATATTTCATACACCAATTGGCGATGTAACTCGTATACCAGTTGTTGTTTACGTTGTTTTCGTATTCGTTTGGACCGGTTACGCCATGCATTTCATAGCGATTTTTTAGGGCGCTCCAATGGACGCGTTGTTTCCAGAAACGGGCGATGCCAAGCAATACTTCAAAGCCGCCATCCAATAAATAACTGCGGTCGCCGGTATGTTGGATATAGTTGTAGATGGCATAGGCGATGGCTCCGTTTCGGTGAATTTCTTCGAAGGTGATTTCCCATTCGTTATGACATTCTTCGCCGTTCATGGTCACCATGGGGTAAAGCGCAGCGCCGTTGTTGAAGCCCAATTTGGTTGCGTTTTCGATGGCTTTGTCCAGCTGTTTATAGCGGTAAACCAATAATTGTCGGGAAATGGAGGTGTCTGCCGACACCAAGAAAAACGGAAGGCAATAGGCTTCGGTATCCCAATAGGTGCTGCCGCCGTATTTTTCGCCGGTGAATCCTTTGGGTCCGATATTCAAGCGTGCGTCATCGCCGCAATAGGTTTGGTTGAGGTGGTAAATGTTGAAGCGGACCGCTTGTTGGGCTTGAACATCTCCATCGATGCGAACATCGGTGGTTTCCCATTTTTTGGCCCAAGCGGCTGCGCTCATTTTTAGGTGGTCTTCAAACGGGGAAGCGCTCATTTTTTCGAGGGCTTTTTTGACGTGAAGTTCCAATGCTTCCGGGGCGTGATGGAAGCTGCTGCCGGTGATGCAATGTTTTACCAACGTGAGTTTTTCGGCAGCAGCTACAGAAATTTCATAGGTGTTGCTAGCAAACTTATTATGGGTATGGGGCTTGGCAATGCTGTTGTGTTTGACCCCATTTATAAAGGTTGCAAAAGCGATGGCATTGGTAACAATCCAATCGAGTTTTTTCGTTTTTACGGTAACAAGCAACTCATGATGGTGGACGTCTTGCTTTACGGGTTCCCAAAATTTCTCATCGTAATTGGAGTCTTTGTTGGAAACGTCGCCATCGAGGTAATTTTCGACAGTGATTATGCAATCGGTGTTCGAAGTGATATTGTACTGTAATGCGCTGTATTCTTTGTTGATGAGTGAGTAGAAACGGTGGCTCTGGATGTCTAATTCGATGCCATTCGACATTTTTACTTTGCAAATTCTATTCAACACCCCTTGATGCATGTTGAGCTCGCGATGAAACGCCAACACTTCAACTTTCGCTAGGTCTAATAATTCGCCATTGATCCATATCCTCAATCCACTCCAATAGGTGGCATTCAACACTTTGGCAAAGTATTCAGGGTAGCCATTCTTCCACCATCCCACTCGGGTTTTATCGGGGTAATATACGCCACCCACATAAGTGCCTTGCAGTGAGTGTCCACTGTAGGTTTCTTCTAGGTTTCCGCGCTGCCCCATCATGCCGTTTCCCAGTGAAAAAACGCTTTCGGCGATTTCGTTCATGTTTGGGTTAAAGCCTACTTCGATGACTTTCCAAGGGTCTGCTTTGAAATATTCTATCATGGGGTTGAATGGGGGTAAATTAAACGTTTATAGTTCGTCAAGGAAATTGAAATCGAATTCTCCTAGATTGTTGATATGCATTACAGCGCCGGGCAAATCTTCGCGTTTTCCGATGCCTACGGCTCTCATTCCGGCGGCGATGGCTGCTTGAACACCGGCTGCGCTGTCCTCAAAAACTAGGCATTGCGATGGGGGGAATCCAATCATATCGGCAGCGGTGAGAAAAGTTTCTGGATGGGGTTTGCCTTGTTTTACTTGGCCTGCATCTACAATTGCATCAAAGGCTTCAACCAGACCCACACGCGTGAGAACCATCGTCGCATTTTTACTTGCAGAACCCAATGCCAGAGGCAATTTTAAGTCATCTACTTGTGCAAAAAAGTCAGGGACTCCGGGAAGGACATCGTCCGGGCCCATATCTTTCACCAACTCCAAATACCACTCGTTTTTACGCACCAAATCGGCATCAAACTCAGGATGGGTAAGGGTTTTATTGGCGAGTTTGAGAATGAATTTTAGGCTATCGGCACGACTTACGCCTTTCAATTTCTCATTGTCGTCTTGAGTGAGTTTATAGCCATATTCGGCCGCCAAGCGCTCCCAAGCAAGGAAATGAAAATGGGCGGTATCGCAAATAACCCCGTCTAAATCCAGGATTAGGGCAATCATTATGCAGAAATTTTCAATTTTCGCAAATGGTATTCAACCAAATTGATTACCGGTTCTCTGGTAATTACACCCACGTTAATTCGGTGGATTTTACAAGCTTCTTTCAACAGATCGCTGAAGTGGTAAGCCACTGAACCGACGAAGTGAACGGGCACTTCTTTGTGGTTTTCGTACTTCCAGATGTGAATGTTGATGAATTTGCTGAAGCCATTATAAATGAAATCGCGCACCCATTTTTCGTCACGGTTATCGCTCAAAAAACGCATGAACGAGGCCAAATAAACGTTTGGATTGGGTTTGTTGTAAACGGCTTCAAAAATGCCTTCTTTGGTGAGGTTGAATCGTTCGATAAGGCCATTGTGGATTTTCTCGGGCAGCTCCTTGTACAAGAACATGCGGAGTAAATCTTTGCCATAAAATGTTCCACCAGCTTCATCGCCAAGTACATAGCCCAAAGCGGGAACAACTTCATGGATTACACTGCCATCATAGTAGCAACTATTGCTTCCCGTTCCTAGGATACAAGAAATGCCAGGTTCGTCGCCACAGGTTGCGTAGACTGCGCCAAGTAAATCGTGATCAACAACAACGTTTGCTTTGGTAAAAATGGCTTTTAGGGCATTCTCAATGATGATGTTTCTTGAGGCACTGCTTGCTCCGGCGCCATAGAAAAATACATGATCAACCATCGGTGCAACTGCAGCGAGTTCGGTGTTTTTGCGAATTTCACTTTCGATCAACTCGGTGTTGTGAAAAAACGGGTTGAAACCCATGGTATGAAACGATAAACGCTGAGATTCTCCGTCGGTAAATACCCAATCGCACTTTGTGCTTCCGCTGTCTGCTACTAAGATCATAATAAAATCGACGCAAGTTAAAGAAAAAAGGCTTAGTGTCAATCGAACACTTGAAAAACAATTTTTTGGATAGCATTGTTATTTTGGGTTAATTTGTGGGCTAGAGCAAAGATTGTTCATGTCGATAAGCCCATCTTTAAACCCCCACGTTTCCGTTGATTGCGTCATTTTTGGCTTCAGCAAAGAGACTTTACGTTTGCTATTGATTAAGCGTACGGTTCCTAACGCGCTGACGGAGTTGGACGATAGCTATTATGCGTTGCCGGGGGATTTGGTGCGCGACAATGAAAATTTGGATGAGGCGGCGGCTCGTGTGTTGAAGGAGTTGACGGGTTTAACGGGAATTTTCTTACAGCAATTTCAGGCCTTTGGCGATCCATTGCGTATCACAAAAGCGAAAGACAGGGCTTGGCTGCAGGGTGTGAGGCAGGATCCGGACGCTCGAGTAATTACGGTGGCCTACATGGCTTTGATCGAAAGTAGTAAGGTGGAAATTCAGCCGGGTTCGTTTAGTAAAGGGGCGGTTTGGTTGCCTATTGGTGAGATTCCCGAGTTGGCGTTTGATCACAACGAGATTTCTGAAGGTGCGTTGATGGCTTTGCGTGAAAAGGTTCAGATTCAACCAATTGCGTTTGAGCTATTGCCGGAGAAATTTACGATGAGCGATTTACAGGCCTTGTATGAGACCATTTTGCAAAGGGATTTAGACAAGCGTAATTTTAGGCGTAAGATGTTGAATTCTGGAGTGATTGCAGCTTTGCCGGAAAAGCAACATGGCGTAAGTAATAAGCCGGCGCGATACTATGTTTTCAATAGAAATCTGTTCGAAAATAGCCCGTTGGGGTTTGTGAACCTCAAAATGGAGGGCTCTTTCACATTGTTTAATTAAGATTACCGTCGATTTTCATGGATAACCCGTAACTTTGCGGCTCATTTTTCGTATATAATGCTTTCAGTTTCAAATCTTTCTTTGCGTTTTGGTAAGCGCGTTTTGTTTGAGGAGGTCAACCTCAAGTTCACCAATGGCAACTGCTATGGAATTATCGGTGCCAATGGTGCGGGTAAATCTACATTTTTAAAGATTTTATCAGGAGAAATCGAACCGAATACGGGCTCGGTAGACATCGAACCAGGCAAGCGCATGGCTGTGTTAAGTCAGAACCACTTTGCGTTTGATGATTATCCTGTTTTGCAAACTGTAATCCGTGGTCATCACAAATTGTGGTCGATTATGGAAGAAAAGGAAGTGTTGTACGCCAAGGAGGATTTTTCTGAGGACGATGGCATGCGCGCGAGTGAGTTGGAAGGTGAGTTTGCGGAGATGGATGGCTGGAATGCGGAGAGTGATGCGGCGCAGTTGTTGAGTAGCTTGGGCATCGAAGAGCAGTTTCACGAGTATTTGGTGAAGGATTTGAACGGTAACCAAAAGGTTCGTGTTTTGTTGGCTCAGGCGTTGTTTGGCAATCCAGATGTGTTGTTGATGGATGAACCTACCAACGATTTGGACGTTGATACGATTCGTTGGCTGGAAGAATTTTTGGCGATTTTCGAAAATACGGTGTTGGTTGTAAGTCATGACCGTCACTTTTTGGACAATGTTTGTACGCACGTGTGCGATATTGATTTTGGTAAGATTCAGATTTTCAGCGGTAACTATACATTCTGGTATCAGAGTTCTCAGTTGGCGTTACGTCAGAGATCGGATCAGAACAAGAAGTCGGAGGACAAGAAGAAGGAATTGCAGGAGTTCATCGCGCGATTCAGTGCCAACGTAGCTAAGAGTAAGCAGGCCACGGCGCGTAAGAAGATGTTGGAGAAATTGAACATCGAAGAGATTCAGCCGAGCACAAGAAAGTATCCTGGTATCATTGTAAAGCAGGGCAGAGAAGTGGGCGATCAGATTTTAACGATTGAGAATTTGAGTGCCAAAGCAGAGTCGGGGGAGGTGTTGTTTAGCAATATCAACTTCACGGTGAGCAAGGGCGATAAGATTGCATTTATCAGTCGTAACACATTGGCTTTGAATCAGTTCTTCAAGACTTTGTGGGGCGAAGTGAAGCCGGCAACGGGTGAATTTAATTGGGGAGTAACGGTTACGATGAGTAATTTGCCGAACGAAAACGCGCAATTTTTCATGGAGAAAATCAACTTGGTGGATTGGTTGAGGCAGTATTCGGTAGAGAAAGACGAGACGTATGTCCGCGGATTTTTGGGTCGGATGTTATTCAGCGGCGAGGAAACCCAGAAGATGTGTACGGTGTTGAGTGGGGGAGAAAAGGTGAGATGCATGCTGAGTAAGTTGATGTTGGAGAATCCGAATGTATTGTTGTTGGACGAACCTACCAACCACTTGGATTTGGAGAGTATTCAGGCGTTGAACAACGGTTTGGTGGATTATGCAGGGGTGGTATTGTTCCATTCGCATGACCAAGAATTTATCAATTCGATTGCCAATCGTATCATTGAGATTACGCCGAACGGCATCATCGACAAGTATATGAGTTACGAAGAATTTGCGGAGGATGCGCAGATTAAGGAGAGAAAAGCAGAACTTTACAAACTATAAATAAATAATTTGACATGATAAAGCAATTATTAATCATTCCGGTATTGGCCTTGGGTCTATTGGCCGGTTGCGGTGAAAAAATCGACACCAGTAAAAATTTGAAAACGTCTGAGGATTCTTTCAGCTATGTTTATGGCTATGAAACTGCAAAGCGTATGAAGCAGCAAGGCATCGACGCATTGGACTATGGTAGTTTCTTACGTGGAATCAAAGAAGGTTTCTCAAAGGACAGTGGTTTGGCTATTAAAGAGGATGTGATGGGCAAAGTGTATCAGGGTTATGTGCAAGGGGTTCAGGACAAGAAGATCAAGGTGTTGCAAAAGGAAACCAACGATAAGTTGGCTAAGTTGAGCAAAGAGCAGGGTGTGAGCCCATTGGCTGCCAAGGGGTATTACAAAGAATTGAAAAAGGGAAGCGGTAGCATTCCTGGTGTTTACGATAGCGTATTGTGTTATTTTATCATCAAAAATGGCAAGGGTAAGGTATTTCAGGACAATCGCAAGGACAAGAAGCCATTTATGGGAACCATCGAGAGTTTGAAATTGCCACCATTGGAAGAGTCGTTTGGTAAAACTGCCAAGGGCGGATCATTTGAGATGTATATTTCTAACGTGGAATATCCTTCATTGGCTCGTATGGCGGGAACTTTTGATGATATGTATGGCATTACGGTAATTGAGGTGGAGTTGTTGGATGTTAGACCGGGGCAGAAGCCAACGGCGATGCCATCGACTGAAGGATTGGATTACATTCCACCCCCAGCAGGTAAATAATCCGCGCAAGAAATTGGATTAAATTGAAAGGGGCGGCCATTGGCCGCCCCTTTTTTTATGGATTTAACCTTTTCAGGAAACTGTTTGATGGTTAGTTGCTTCTCAAATGGGGTTAACGCCTCAGTTGATGAATTCCAATCAACGTCCAACCGACAATCATGAGGACGCCTCCCACAGGGGTAATGGCTCCGAGTTTTCGCAAGGCAGGGGATAGGATTTCATTCAGCGCAAGAATCCAGAGGGATACGCTGAATATGAATGAACCTAGAATTATTAGTTTGATGTGTAATCCTTTTATTGCGGGGGCGATGTTTGCAATGGCGAGTAAACCCAATCCATTCAGGGCGAAATACAGCGATGCGGTTTTCCAAACCTCGAGGTAACGCAAGGAAATCGAACCTTCCAGTGTGTGTGCACCCATGGCTCCTAGGGCAACGGTGTTGGCAATCATCAAGCAGCCGAGGCCAATAAGTTGGTTAGTTTTCATGTGATTTTATTTTGAAATGATGACTGCTTCTCGGGTGCGGGTCGGTGCCGGAGGCGGTGTTACTGTAATGCCAAACGTGATCCACATCGGCATCAAAGGCACACTGGCAATTTCTTTGTATTGGGCGTTGAGCAAATTCTGAGCATTTACCCAAATGGAATACTGGTATGGCCATTTTATTGGTGCTGGAGTTTCATCAGGCAAATAAGTTAATCCGGTGCCTTTGATGGTCCGTTTCACTTGATAAGCCAATCGCATATCCAACATCGAATATCCACTGCCGGCATCAAAACCCGCGGCACTGCGTTGCATAAAACGGTATTGGGTCGTCAATTGCACGCCATATTTGGTTTGCAGATTCAGCGATGCCATGTATTGCTTGGGCAAGAAATTGACGGCATACTGTGAATATCCCTTCATTAGCACATCGTTGCTCAACTGCCGCAACTGCGTTGCGCCAAGGGTCCATCGAATCGAAAGTAATCCTAGTTTTTCTAGTGGTGACGCATAATTGATGTTTTTGTTGCCCACCACTCTGCATTCAAAGCCTTCAATCAAGAAATTATCGCCCATCAAATTGACAGGTTGCCAAGGAGCGGTTATTGTATCTTTAATACGATCGATCATCTGCTGCTGTGTTCTGCGAAAAACACCCGCTTGGACATAGATTTTTTGTCCTGTTTTGCGCAGGCCTATTTCGATTGTGCGTGCCGATTCAGGCAATAAACGTGGGTTGCCAACATTAGACGGGCCGCTATAAAATAAATCAGTGAATGTAGGTAGTCGCTGTCCGGTACCCCAAGAAGCAAAAAAGTTCAGTTTGGGTCGGCCCATGTGTTTCTGATGGAGCAAAGCGACCAGCAGATCCGCACCAGGATAGAGTCTCTGTCCGGTTTCCTTGCTGTATAATCGATACACGCCGAAGTTTACTTTAATTCCGGGAAGGGGGTTGGTCGCGATATCGACATAGTTGCCATAAAAGGTGCGATCGTGGTTGCCTAAATTGCTGCTTTCCATCCACTCCTTGCGCGCTTCAACGCCAAGCGCCATTTGCCAAAATTCCCCAGAAACGTTGTACGTAATTTCGGGCATGAAGGTGGTGCTGTTGTGGAAATTCTGATATAAGGCGGGGTTAGTTCGCACAAAAACATAGTGGTCGTTATTGTATCGGGCATTGATTTTGGCTTCTAGCTGACCCGTTTTCAACTTTTTTATCGCCCCGAATGAGCCCAATTGGGTATTCACCGTTTCAAAGGAGTTTTTATCTGCTGGCGCTGCGTAGAAACCGTTGGCGCCAAAGGCGTTGTGGATGATTCCGCCCAAGAAATACAGTTGGATATCGGATTCTTTTGAGGGGATTGAGCTGAGTTTTACACTGCTGCGGAAGGTGCGAAAATCGGTGTTATGTCGGTAGCCGTTGCCTTGGTCGTATCCGGCGCTCACCCACCCTTGTACATTGTTGCCCTGCAATCCTGCCATAAGTCTTACGCCTTTGTTGTTGTAGGTGCTGTTCGATGCGGTGTCTCTGTCGAACCCGCTACCCACGTAGGTTGTGGCATAAATACCGGGATTGGCGGATTTTATGGTGACGATATTCACCACACCACTGAGAGCATTGATTCCATATCTGCGGGCTGATGCGCCTTTGATGACTTCTATTCGTTCGATGGCTTCCGGCGGTACCATCAAATTGAGCATATGATGTCCGGTTTGGGGGTCGGTAAGACGTACGCCATCAATCAGTACCAATACTTGGTCGAATGTGCCTCCTTGAATTTGGATATCGGCTTGTACGCCGTTCGGACCTCTTTGCCTAAGGTCTACGCCTTCGATGTAACCGAGCAATTCAGCGGTTGTTTGCACGGGAATATTGCCAATGTCTTTGCGTGTTAGGATGGTGATATTGCTGCCAAGGGCACTCGCTGCGATGTTGAGTTTTCCGGCTTTGATTTCAATACCCATCATGGTTTCACCGGATTGTGCGAAGGTGGTGCTTGCGTAAAAAAGGGCGCATAATAATGCGCCCTTCTTGATAGTATCTAATCTCACAGTGAATTAAGTTAGTTGTTTTGTGCCTTTTCGATGCCTTTCAAGAGTAATGAGCGGTGTGCTTTGGTTTCGGCAGTGCCAGGATTTGCTTTCAACATTTCTTGGATACGAGTGATTTCGCCATACATCGCCGCTTTAGAAATTGCATCGTAAGGATTTTTTTCTGCCTGAAGCGCTCCTGCGAGCAACGTCTCGACATACATTTCCTGCAAAATCATGCGGTGGCTGTTGACTATGCTTTTTAGATCTTCCATGAAAATGGCATTGGTTAATGCACCCATCATGTCGGTCAATACGTAGCGATTGCCGTATTCTTTGGTGTCCGAAATACGCAACAATGTTTTTGGGTTCAGCAAATGAGCCAAGACATCGGCTTGCATTCTTGAAACGCGATTCATCATTTTTGGGTCCTCTTCTTTTGCGAAAAATCCAAATCCACGTCGCTGTTGTTGTAAGAAAGGAATCAAATCAGAAGGCACTTCCATTGCGTTTGGTGCAAATGCATATTTCGCCAAGGCTTCCATCGCGCGTTTTTGTTGGAAATGGGGGATTGGTTCGTAAGGTTGCGGCGCATTGGGTTGGTTCGGGAATGGACGGTTGACGTATACGCCGCCGATGTAGCGACTCATGATGCCCACCATAGAAGAGTATGCTCCGCTCAATGATGCATAGGCACCCACCATCGCTTGGTAGCTGATTTCGCCATCGGTATGGGTTGCGCGTAAATTTTTCATCAATTCTTGGGTCATTTCAATGCGCTCAATGCCGTAACCTACTGCATCGCTCGATAAATCGTTGATCATCACGCGCGGGTCGATTCCTTTGCCCGGAGAACGCATATCGTCGGCATCATTTCCAAAAGTTAGTTTCGGTTCGATGCATCTTTCCAAGATCGCCTTAAGTCTGGCTGATTCCGCAGCTTCATCGTCCAAACCTTGACTGTAGCCGTATTCGATCGCCCATAAATCGTAGGGCCCTGGTTCGGTCTGACAGTATTGAACGTTGGTTTTCTTCTTATTTAAGTTGATTGCAGGGTAGTCCATCACCGAGCCAATTAATCCTGTTTTGTACGTAAGATTTGGGTCGGCCAATTCCTCTGGCGTATGCAATTGCGACGCCTTCATGTTGTGCATCAAGCCCATGGTGTGACCCATTTCGTGCAAAACGAGGTAGTGAATTGATTCATTGATCAAGCGAGTTTTATCCATGTCGGTGGCTCCTTGAGCTGCAAGCATCGCATTCGCAAACATGTGTTCGTTGTGCAAGCAATCGGCGGCATAGCATCCTTTGAATGGATTATGGTTGGCCTGACTATTTTGAAGTTCTTTTTCCGTTTCTTGAATAATTTCCGCAGGGGTTAGCGCCTGTCCACCATCGGTTTTAAACAATTTTTGTGCGCGATAACGATTGGTTAAGAATACATATTCGAACATGATATCGGCACCCAAGATTTCGCCTGAGCGAGGATTGGTAAAGCTTGGGCCATAGCCACCAAACGGAGGATTGGGAGATGAGGTCCATCGCAAAACGTTGTAGCGAATATCGCCTGCATCCCAAGTAGCGGTATCGGGTTGCTCAAAAACTTGTACGGCATTCAAAAATCCAATCGGTTCAAAGGCTTTGTTCCACTGCAAAGCGGCTTTTTTTATGGTTTCGCGATATTCTTTTGGTGTGGTGTTTTCGATCCACCAAACGATAGGTTTTATTGGCTCCGACAATAGAGCTGTAGGGTCTTTCTTTTGCAAATCCCAACGGTGAATTACATCGCGGTAATTGGTTGCATTGGGTGATGTCATATCGTTCACTTGGTCGGCAAAATATCCCACACGCGGATCATCTTGTCTAGATTTGAAGTTGTTTTTTGGCGCGGCAAGGATGCTGTGTTGCAACTCGATTGATACAGAGCGGGGGTCGGCGATGTCTTCTCCTCCGCCCATAGGTGCTGGGTTGTCGTATACATAACGAACCACCAAGTCCGTATTTTCTGGGTAATTCTTTATTTTGATGTACTGCGTTTTTCCTTTGGCCAGGTTACCCAATTTGAAGCCTTCTGCGCCGGGGCGACCGCCTTCTTTGATTTGATGCAATTTCTCAGACAAGAAAAGTTCATCGGCATCGATCAGGTAATCTCCGGTTTTTTTGTTTTCTGCGAGGATTTTTTCAAAGGCAAGGGGCGCATCGGAGACGTTGGCTTCTTGACTTTTTGCAAGTGGGCTGCTTGGGTTGAAATAGTAGTTGGTGTTGATTTGGCTAAATTCTAGGTTGCCATAGAATTTGGTGATTTTAAAAATGCGGGAATCGCGATATTGACCTCGGTGAAGTCCGGCGGCGATGACCCCATTTTCGGTGTAGGCAAAGTGAATGAATTCTGTATTGAGTTGTTTGGCGTTCACCAAAAGGTATAATTTGCCATCGGTACTATCTTGATAAAGAGGGAACAGCCCGTCGGTTTTGACACAATTTTTGGTTTTGCTTTCGATGGTAGCCGCTTTGTCTTTGGGTTTATCGGTTCCGGGTGCGGCAGATTCTGCAGCGGGAGCGGGGGTTGCGCCTTTTTGTTTTTTAGGCGGTTTGTTACTGAGGACAGGGGCGATGGCGCAGGCGATGGCCACTACAACGACGATAGATTTTTTCATAAACAGTTTCGCAATTTAACACAAATTGCGTGGTATTTGATGGGTTTTTGGGTTTGTATATGGATGGGAATTTCCATAATTCATTTGAAATTGCAACAATAATTGCTATATTTGCACCCCTTTCCGGGGTTGTTTCCAACCCTTGTAGCCTTGGAAAGTAATGCATGCGTAGCTCAATTGGATAGAGCATCTCACTACGGATGAGAAGGTTTGGGGTTCGAATCCCTACGCGTGCACCAAAAGCCATCTAATTTAGGTGGCTTTTTTGTTTGGGATTTACACCATTTGTCGGTTGATTTCCAATCTTTATTGTATTTTTGAGTTTATGGTAAAATCGTTTACTCGCAGATTCTTATTATTTTATGTGTTGTTGATTGTGGGGGGATTGAAGGCGCAGGTTTTGATGAATGGGTCAATGTCGCACAAGGTTTTGGCAAATCCTCAAATGGTTGTTTTCAAGGAAAGTGAGCGGCCCAGCGCCGAACAATGGCCATTGGTGGTGTCAAAATTGGGCAAATACACATCGCAAAGTGAATGGAGAAAGTACCAAGAAATTTCCGATGATTTGGGTCAGACCCACTATCGTATACGTCAATATTATCAAGGGATACCCGCTTTTTTATCGATGGGCATCGTTCATACAAAACAAGGGCAAATTTTGTCGGTAAATGGCGATTTTGTTTCGGAATCTCAGTTTTCGGGCAAAAAAGTGTTGGAAGAGGCATCGGCGTTGAAATTGGCTTTGACTTATTTGCCGGCGAGTAAATATTATTGGGAGGATGCAGGTCAGAACGAGGCGCTTCAAATGGCGACACGAAATGCGGATACCACCTATTTTCCGAAGGGGAAGTTGATTTATATCGCTCAAGGGTTGGGTTTGGGAGGTACGCATCGACTTTGTTATCAGTTTGATGTGATGGCGAGTGAACCGTTGGCAGGGATGTCGATTTTTGTGGATGCGGAGACCGGCGAGATTGTCGCATCGAACGATTTGATTTTGCATGGCGATAGCAAGGGGACGGCGGTCACGAAATACAGTGGGTCGCAAAAAATCATTACGGATAGCACGTCTACAACCAATTTTCGACTTCGGGAAATGGGCAGAGGTACTGGCATCGAAACGTATAATTTAAAGAAGGGGACGACATATTCAGGCGGGGTTGATTTTACGGATGCCGATAATACTTGGAATAATGCGAATGTCAATAAAGATGAGGTGGCAACGGATGCGCATTGGGGTGCAGAGATGACGTATGATTACTTTATGAATGTGCATTCAAGGAACAGTTACGACGGAAATGGTGCGAAGATCTTGAGTTATGTCCATTACAATTCGAATTATAACAATGCATTTTGGGATGGTGTTCGTATGACATATGGAGATGGAGATGGGACTGCATTTACGCCACTTACTTCTCTCGATGTGTGTGGTCATGAAATCGCCCATGCAGTGACAACAAATACCGCGAATTTGGTTTATAGTTACGAGAGCGGTGCTTTGAATGAGAGTTTCAGTGATGTTTTTGGTCAGACCATTGAGATTTGGGCCCGTCCAACGAAGTTCAATTGGAGAATTGGGGAAGACATTACGCCATCGGGCAATGGAATTCGGAGTATGGTGAATCCTAATTTATTTAGTCATCCCAAATATTATAAAGGCGTCAGTTGGTATGCCGGTGCAGGCGATAATGGGGGTGTCCACATAAATAGCGGCGTACAGAATTACTGGTATTATTTGATTGCAAAAGGAGTTACTGGAACCAACGAGAAGGGAAATGCGTTTAAGATTGATTCGTTGGGGATTGATAAGGCAGCGAAGATTGCATATCGCAATTTGAGTGTTTACTTGACAAGCAGTTCCATGTATGCTGATGCGAGGACATTTAGTATTTTATCGGCAGCGGATTTATATGGTCAGTGCAGCAATGAAGTGATTCAGGTTACCAATGCTTGGTGGGTTTGCGGCGTGGGTAATAAATATGATTCAGCCTATGTGAAAGCCAATTTTTCTGGGGATACGGTGGCATGCACGACGGGTAAGACGATGAATTTTTTGAATTATTCGGAGAATTACAAGGCGAGTAAATGGTATTTTGGCGATGGTGGGACGGCAACGACTACGAATACATCGCATGCATATGCTAGTTATGGAAATTTCACGGTGAAGTTGGTGGTGGATGGATGTTTTAAGGGCAAGAAGGATTCGATATCGAAGGTTCAGTACGTGAAGGTGGATAGCACTTTTGATATTTGTAAGGCATTTTTATTGCCTAAGACGGGAACGGATAGTGCGGTGGGTTGTAGGGGATTTGTTTATGACGAGGGTGGAGAGGGCAATTACATTGCCAATCAAATTGTAAGGTTTAAATTGAAATTGCCGGGCGCGGATAGCATTCGATATCGCTTTAAGGTTTTGGATTATGAGGCGGGGTTTGATTCGTTGGTTATGTATAAGAATAGTGTTGCGGGCGCGAACCGATTGGGTCAGTTTTCGGGTAGTACTTTGCCGATGGCGGGTGCTTGGAATACGATTTCAGGGAATGCTTTATGGTTTATTCAGTATAGTGATCAGCTGCTTACGGGCAAGGGATTTAAGGTTGAATATGAGGGTGTGTTTAAGGCATTGGATGTTCGATTGCGCAAGGATACGGTTGTGTGCAACGGTAGACCGGTGTTGTTGTCTGCGGCCGCCGCAGGCGGCCGCAGCACCCCCTATACCTATTCATGGTATGGAACAGGGGTTTCCGGGGGTGGCAAAACACAGGTTGTATTCCCCGCGGCTACGCAGCAATTTTCAGTGGTGCTTTGGGATGGTTGTGCATTGAAGAATGATACCGCCATTCAAACGATTTATGTCAAACCGCCCCTAACCGTAAAAATCATGCAAGCCGATACCGCCGTATGTATCAGTGATACCATGTTCTTGGCCGCAAAAGCTTCTGGTGGCGACACCGCAGGTTATAAATATCAATGGTCGAATGGTATGGGGACTTCACCTTTAGCATCCATCATTCTAACAGATACAGTAAAAATTTATCTCACACTAACAGATGGTTGCACAGTGGTTTCGGCGACGGACAGTGCTCGTTTGGATACCTATTTGCCATTGATTATGTCGGTGTCAAACGATACGTTGATTTGTCAAGGCCGGACTGCTGATTTAGCGTCGACGATCAAAGGTGGTAACCGACTTCATGGCGGAGGCGCTTATTCTCTGGTATGGAGCAATGGGGTAAAGGCTTCGGTGATTACGGTGGGGCCGTCGGTAACGACAACCTATTATGTCACGGGGAGTGAAGGTTGTTCGCCAGATGTGTACGACTCGGTGAAAGTTACGATGCGAAATCCCTTGTTTTTGAGCGCGGTGAGAGATACGGTTTTATGTCATGGCGAGAAAATGTCGGTTAGCCTTTTGGATTCCGGCGGACTTGCATCGAACAGAAAAATCGTTTGGGACAGCATTGGTTTGGTTGGTAATTCTGTGGTTGTGAATCCATTGGCTGTAGGAAAAACCTTATATCGCGTTCATGTGGAAGATGGTTGTACGGTATTGAATGACACGTCGATTTTTACGGTTGATAGGCTTCCAGCAATTACGGGAAGCATCGCATTGAGTGATTCTATATTGTGTTATGGCGATTTAACAACGGTTCAAATTACAGTAGGCGGCGGAAGGTCGTTGACAATGAGCTGGTTTTTGGATGGGGTGCAAATTTCCGCTTTGAGTGTTTTGGATACCCCGTTATTGAGTAAAACATACCGATTGGTGGTGAGTGATGGTTGTTCGATTCCTTATAGCGATTCGGTGAAGGTGGTTGTTGCGCCATCGAAGATAAATTTGAGTTTGGGTACGCATGATTCTTCGATTTGCGCGGGCAGTTCGGTGGGATATTTATCGGTGAATGGCACGGGTGGATTTGCGCCTTTAACGTATCAATGGGATGATCCGATGAAACAAACCACGGCGAAAGCCACGGGATTGGGAAAGGGGATTTATGTTTTGCGGGTGAAGGACGCCCAGGGTTGTTTGGATTCTTTGGGATTGTTTATCAACGAGTTCCGTTTGAGGATGAATCCGTTGAGGGATACTGTGATAGCTCGGGGTACTTTGGCGAAATTGTATGGGTACAATGGTTCCAATTGGCGTTGGTCGCCCAAGCAATTTATGGTATCAACAGATACTTTGGAGACGGTTTTCGTAAGGCCTACGGATAGTATGGTTTATACTTTGTTGGCATTGGATAGCAACGGTTGCTTGTTCCGGGATACCGTTTGGGTTAAGGTTGTAGATCCTGAGTTGGTTAGGATTCCGAATTTGATTACGCCGAATGGGGATATCGACAACGAGTATTGGGATTTGACGGAGTTGTTTGAATACAATAAGCGTTTGGTAAACATTTATAATAGGGCTGGTGAGTTGGTTTATCATTCTGATGCGTATCAAAACGACTGGAACGGGAAGGATGCGAGCGGTGCTGAATTGCCAGTGGGAATTTATTTCTACCACATGAAGCACAATAAGACGGGGGAGGAGCATCGCGGTTTCATTCAGATTATGCGTTAAGGAATTCTGGGAAATTGAGATGGGATTAACGGAGGCGTTTTATGAGTTTTTTATTGGGTTATCGGCCAATAATCAGAAGTCGTGGTTTGATGAAAATCGCGGCAGATACGAGCGCGACGTGAAGGCGTTGTTTTTAGAATTCGTCACTTCGGTTTTAGCTAAAATGTCGGCGATTGACCCTCATTTTGAAGGATTGGAGGCCAAGCAATGTATTTTTCGGATCAACAAGGACGTTCGATTTTCGAAGGATAAGTCGCCCTATAAATTGCACTGTGCGGCCGCGATTCAGATTGGCGGGAGGAAGGAAATGGGTGCGGGCGGACTATATATACAGCTGGGTCCAGAGGAGTGTGGGATTTACAGCGGTGTTTATTTGCCAGAAAAGGAGGAGTTGTTGCGGATTCGGGGCTTAATTGCAGGTGATTTAGAAGGTTTTAATCGAGTGATAACAGAGCCATTGTTTGTTCGGTATTTTGGCGAGGTAAGAGGTGAAAAGAACAAAAGGATTGATACGATATTGGGTGTGGCGGCAGCAAAGCAGCCATTAATTTTTAACAAACAATTTTACATTCAACACTCCGTGGAAGCGGAGGATACTTTGCGTTCCGATTTTGATGATTACGTGGTGGAGGTATGGAAAGCGAGCCGGGGCTTTAATGTCTTTATCGGTTCTTAGTAAATTTCGGGACTATATAATGTGGTAAAACGCCGGGCTTTTTTATGCCAACTTTTACAAACCGAATCCTTTGCCTAACTTTGCTAGGCAAATCAGCAGAAATATCAATGGCAATCGAAATAAAAGTTCCGGCACCAGGCGAATCAGTGAGTGAAGTGACAATCGCCAATTGGTTGGTGAAAGAAGGCGAGTGGGTAGAAATGGATGCCCCGTTGGCAGAGTTTGAAAGCGACAAAGCAACGTTTGAAGTAAATGCAGAGAAAGCGGGTGTAATCGAAAAACTGATTGGAAACATCGGTGATACCATTGCTATTAATACCGTAATCGCCGTTATCAATACCGATGCTGCGCGTCCAGCAAGTGCTGAAGTGTCCCCGGTAGCGAAAATCGAATCGCCTAGTTCCTCTGCCGCAGCCGTACCAGCAGGTTCAAATGCAAATAAAACAGAAGTAACAAATGCTCCAGCGGATGCCAAAAGCAAAAGCGTAGCCGATGCAAATAATCATAGTGCAGCAGATTCAGATTGGTCATTGGTATCGCCGGTGGCTGCCCAATTGTTGCAACAATATAATATCACCCCTAGTCAGGTCAAAGGTACTGGTGCGGGCGGACGTGTGACGAAAGTTGACGCTTTAGAAGCCATCGTAGCGATGGGTGGCGTCATGGCCCAATCAACGGGTGGCGCGCGCAGTGAACGTCGTGAGAAGATGTCTAACCTGCGTAAAACCTTGAGCCGTCGACTTGTAGCAGTGAAAAATGAAACAGCCATGCTTACCACTTTCAATGAGGTAAACATGAAGCCAATCATGGATTTGCGTGCTCAATACAAAAAGAAATTTGAAGAAACCCACGGCGTAGGACTCGGATTTATGAGCTTCTTTACCCGCGCTTGTTGTATATCGTTGATGGAATGGAAAGCCGTGAATGCGAGCATCGAAGGCGAAGAGATTGTTTATCATGATTATTGCGATGTGTCAATTGCAGTGAGTGCTCCCAAAGGATTGGTGGTGCCTGTAATTCGTAGCGCCGAGAAATTGTCTTTGGACGAAATTGAAAAGGAAGTGAAACGTTTGGCCACCAAAGCCCGCGATAATAAATTGAGTTTGGATGAGATGACCGGCGGAACATTTACAATCACCAACGGTGGTGTTTTTGGTTCAATGATGAGCACCCCGATTATCAATGCCCCTCAAAGTGGAATTTTGGGAATGCATAACATCGTTGAGCGCCCAGTGGTTGAAAATGGACAGATTGTAATTCGCCCCATGATGTACTTGGCATTGAGTTATGATCACAGAATCATCGATGGCCGTGAAAGCGTAAGTTTCCTAGTTCGTGTGAAGCAATTGCTTGAAAATCCAGAAATGATGTTCGATGGCAAAAAGCCCGAAGAACGCGTATTGGGATTGTAATTTAAATCAGACTCGTTTCTAGTATGCAGTGGTGAACATTTTCACCCTCAATTTCGTGACGTACGCGATCTTTAATGGCCTCTTGTTCTGAGGCAGTCAATGTGTCATCCATCATAAGATGTGCCGTCATCGCATTCCTGGTAGTGCTTAACGCCCAAATGTGTAGGTGTTCGATGCTCTTTACCCCTGGAATTTGAAGTATCCGCTTTTCTACAATGGTGATGTCGATGCCCTCAGGAACCCCATCCAAGCTCAACCGAAAACTCTGCCTGAAAATATTTAGCGTCCCAACCAGTATTACCAAGCAAACGAGAACACCCAGTATGGGGTCGATCATTTCGATGCCTGTATACGTAATTAATAATCCGCCAATCAATACAGCCAAACTGACACCGGCATCGGCGGCCATGTGTAAAAACGCAGATCGGGAGTTGAGTTCGCTATTGCTCATGAACAAGAGTGCTGTTAACGTATTGATGACAACCCCTACACCAGCCACCCAACTCACCGTGCTTCCTATTGTGGGCTCAGGGTGGGAGAATCGGACATAGGCTTCGTGTCCCATTGAAGTGATTGCAATAAAAAGCAAGATACAGTTCGCTAACGAAGCAAGAATTGTGGCCTTTGAAAAACCGTATGTATAAATGTTTGTGGGTTGTTTGGCCGCCATCGTAAATGCAACTAGACTAATCACCAAACCAGCCACGTCGCCCAGATTATGCCAAGCATCAGCGAGCAGTGATAAGCTATTGATTTTTAATCCGTAGCCAAATTCAACAGCCACGAAAATGAGGTTTAAAGCAATTCCCCAAAGGTATTTGGGACCCATGTTTTCTTGTGGTGCGCTGTGACTGTGATTGTGCATTGTTTGAATATGTGAAATTAGCGATTTAAGACCGGTTTACACTGCATCAGCCCGGGGACCAAGTAGATTTTGCCGGTTTTTAATTCCTGACAGCGGAAGCGGGTACGCATTTTTTCTAGTTTCATGAATCGTCTGCCATCCTGCGTTTCAAAAATTTCATTCGATGGGATTTCCTCCACAAGCATATGTTCTTGCGATGCGTCGTAGTTTCTTAATGTCCGCACCAAGTTGGCATCGGTACAACTGCTGGCTTTCGGGTTTTTTAGGTAACGATTTAGCGCGGAATGTACGTCGTTTGGTAGCAGATTTTGCTGAATGATGGGTGTGCTCACCACTTGAAATTCTCTTTTCCATTCGATGCCGTGGGGCGGTACGCGGGGTCCAGATTTCTCAAAGTTGACTAGGTGCGCAACCTCGTGCATGAAAGTAATTAGAAATGAAAAAGGGTTTAAATCGCGATTGATAGAAATTCGATGACTGCTTTCATTGGTAGGCGGACGGTAATCGCCGAGTTTGGTCAATCGCGGGTTTTTGATTCGCAATTGGATTTTGTGGTGCGACATCAAATCGGCGGCGTAGTGTTCACTGCCGCTGGGTAAATATTTCTGTAGAACGGGTATGAGTTGTTCCTTGTTCAATTTAGTTTTTTCATTGCGCGTTCAGCGACCTCCAACCCAATAGATAACGAGCTCGTTGCGGCTGGACTTGGTGCGTTGAGCACGTGAATGAATGAGGTGGATTCTTGGATGTAGAAATCATCGATTAGGCCACCATCTTTATCACAAGCCTGCGCCCTAACCCCAGCGCCTGCCGGAATTAAATCGTCCTCAGTGATAGATGGAACCAACTGTTGCAGTGCTTTTACAAAGGCGGGTTTGAAGTATGAGCGATGGTATTCGCCAAGTCCAGTTTTCCAGTATTTGCTCGCCACTTTTCTAAAGCCAGCAAAAGAAATCGCATCCCAGAATTCACTCCACTTGAAATCCGTTTTCTTATAACCTTCTCTTTGGAATGCAAAAACAGCATTTGGACCTGCCTCGATTTCACCACTGATTCTACGAGTAAAATGAACTCCCAAGAATGGGAAATTTGGATCAGGCACGGGATATATTAAGTTCTTTACTAAATGTGCTTTTTCGGGTTTGATGGAATAATACTCCCCGCGGAATGGGATGATTTTCATGTTCAGTTTCTCCCCAGCCATGGCCGCTACTTTGTCGCAATAAAGCCCCGCGCAATTGATAACCAATCGGGCCTCATATCTCTCTGTATCGGTATGAACCACAGCACCGTGCTCGTTGCCAACAATCGCTTGGATTTTTGAATTTAAAATAATGTTGCCGTTGGGATTTAGGTTGATGTTTTCAGCCAACTTTATGGCAATCTGCTTGTAGTCAACGATACCCGTTTGGGGTACAAAAACACCTTTTATGCCTACGCAATTGGGCTCGTATTGTTTGATTTCGTCTTTCGACAAAAATCGCAATCCGGATAAGCCATTTTGAATTCCTCTTTGGTATAAAGCCTCTAGTCCTGCAATTTCTTCGGGTTTGATGGCGACAATAATTTTACCGCATAGGTCGTATTCGATATTTTGCGCTTTGCAAAAATCAATCAACATATCATATCCGCGCAGGCAATTTTGGGCCTTTAGGCTGCCAGGTTTATAATAAATTCCGGAGTGAATTACGCCACTGTTGTTACCTGTTTGATGTTTGGCAACGGCATTTTCCTTCTCTAAAATAGTTACGGTTAAATCGGGGTTGAGTTGTAAAAGTTGGTAGGCTGTGGACAATCCCACAATGCCTCCGCCAATGATGATGATATCGGTTTTCATTGCTAGTTCAACAAAGTTACGATTCCTGTTTCATGAATGGAACATTGATTATCGCATCGCCAATTAAACATTGTGCACATTTCAATGGCTTACAATACAATTGATGTTGTGCAATCAGGGATTGACTCCATTCTGAGTTGGATTTGGCTGGTTTGCAACGGTGAAAGGCCGACATTTTTTTTGTTGTTGTGTTGGTTTCCGATGGGATCGCGGATCGTAATTGCTCGGCCGCAAATTGGAATTCTGGTTTGTGGGTTTCCTTTGCCAAGGTGGTCCAGAGCGGGATTAGCCCATTTAGGATCACCTTTTTTGCATGCTCTTGTCCATTGTTAGGATTGTGCTTCTCGGATGGTTTGCCAAATTCGTAGTGTTTGTCCCAATACTCACTTAGATTAGATTGAAATCCCTTTTTGGCAATTGAATCAATATTTTCTTGGTTCGGGGGGTTGAAGAATTGCGATAATTCTCCTTTGATCTGAAAGAGCCAACTGCCAAATTGTGCCAGCCGAATTGGGGCGAACGATGGGGGTCTGACTTGTCTGTTATTCCATTGCAAATAATCAAGCGAATTGACATCGAACTTTAGGACTTGGTATTGAAAGGTTTTTTTCAGCGATTCTGTGTAAGCGTCGTGCTTCGTTATCGCCAATAGGCCACTAGTTCCGAGCAGATAGGCAATGATTTCGTTTTCTGATTTTGCTCGTAGAATGAGCGATTTTTTTACCGATTTACAAATGTCGATGCAGTTGTGTTGGTTTGCTTTGCCTATCCAGGCCGACATGAATGCATACAGTGCGGTGAGCCACCAGTCTTGATTGAGTTGATTGTGCGCATGGATCAGCCGTTCCATTTTCCCTTGGGTTCTTTGGGTCGCTGCTAATTGCAGCTGTTGCGTTAAGAGGCTTTCCGATAGCGCTGAGATTTGTTGGGCGCAGGGCAGCGATGGTAACGAATTGAAATTGGTTAGGTTGAGTTTTGATACCCTTGATTTTATGGAAATACAGGGGATGGGATCTTTACTTTGGGTGAAACAAGGTCGATCGTTTTGCCAAACAACGTGTAGGATTACACCATTGTATCTCGGGTCTGTATGGTGGTTGTGAACATACCAATCGCTGGCGTTGACATGGATTTCAATTGCGCCAAAACAATGGATTCCGTTGATAACGACTTCGGCGTTTAGGAAGTCGGGCCCGTTTTGATTGTTCCATTCTCCTTGATTAATGATTTGTAATGGCTGACCATTATCGGTGGCTAAATACTGTGGCTGAAAAGCCAATTTTTCCCAAATGCGTTGCAATCCAAACTCTTTCACGGCTCAAAGATGTTAATGCGTTTTGTGAAATAAAAATGGGTTTGCTTTCTTTGGTGATCTTTGCAAAACGTCAATTTTGTGTTGGAAATAATGCAACGACCTCAGTATTTTACAACATCTTGCCTTAATTTTGTTTTCTAGGTCATGAGCATCAAAAAACTATCTATTGTAATCCCAGCTTATAATGAAGCGAAGACGATTCATCGTATATTAAATAAGGTTGGAGAGGTGACGCTTATTGATGGGATTGAGAAAGAAATCATCATTGTAAATGATTGCAGTACCGATGAAACGGAGGTTGTTTTGGCGCAATATGCAACAGACCATCCGCAGTTAGGGTTGCAGATTTTTCATCACGAAATCAACAAAGGCAAGGGCGCTGCGCTTCATACGGGAATTGCCAAAGCCACCGGCGATGTCGTGATTATTCAAGATGCGGATTTGGAGTACGATCCCAATGAATTTAATATTTTGTTGAAGCCAATCGTTGATGGTTTTGCAGATGTTGTTTACGGAAGTCGTTTTATTGGTGGGAAACCGCATCGAATTCTGTTCTTTTGGCATTCTTTGGGCAATAAGATGCTGACGTTTATGAGCAATGTGACAACAAATTTGAATTTAACCGATATGGAAACATGTTATAAAATGTTCCGGGCGGAGATGATTCAGGGGCTGACGTTAAAGGAGAAGAGATTTGGATTTGAGCCAGAGGTGACGGCTAAGATTGCTAGAGTTGAAGGGGTGAGAATTTACGAAGTAGGAATCAGTTATTACGGTCGGACCTTTGCCGAGGGTAAGAAAATTGGTTGGAAAGATGGATTTAGGGCCATTTATTGCATTGTGAAATACGGGTTATTTAAATAGAAAATGGGGAATCAAGATAATTTTAAGGAGTTTGATTTTGAGGGTGAAGAGAACCTGAGGGCGATCGCAGAGGCAGATAAATTCAATGAGTGGATGTATCAACAGGTTGTTCCACATTGTAAGGGGAAGATTTTAGAGATTGGCAGTGGAATTGGGAATATATCCTACTTTTTTGATCGCGACGGGATGGATATTGATTTAAGCGATATCCGTGAACAGTATAGGTCGTACTTGAAAAAGTCTTTCGAAAAACGCGCAGTTTTAGATATGGACATCGTGGCTGATGGATTTATTGAAATGCATGGAGATAAGCTGGGGACTTACGATGCTGTTTTTGCGTTAAATGTGGTAGAGCATATCAAAGATGATAAGTTGGCGATTGAGAATATGATTAAACTATTGAAGCCAGGGGGAAAGATCATTATTTTGGTTCCCGCGTACCAATGGCTATACAATGGATTTGATGTCGCTTTGGAGCATTTTAAACGTTACACGAAGAGCCGTTTGTTGGGTATTTTTCCACCCACGGGTGCAAAGTTAATTCGTTCATGGTACTTTAATTTTGCGGGAATCTTTGGATGGTTTTTGGTAGGTTCTGTTATGAAGAAGAAATTGATTCCAGAATCCAATATGAAATTATACAACGTGCTGACGCCCATTTTTAAAATTGCCGACAAAGTAGTTTTGAATAAAATGGGACTGAGTGTGATTGCGGTGTATCAAAAGGATTAAAATATCGAAATGGCTGGAAACATCAAAACGCAATGGTTGGTTTTTGGCATTTTTCTTATCGCGTTGATTGGCGGTTGGTTGTGTATGGATCCCGGTCATGAATGGGGCGATGATTTCATTTTGTATTTGCATCAAGCGCGTTGTTGGGTTAGAGGTGGCATGCAGGAATTGGCAATTTCCAATCAGGTTTGCATGGATCAGTCGGATGGTGTGATTGGTCCGTATTTGTATCCCCAAGGATTTCCAGTTTTGATGAGTTTGCCTATGCGGGGCATCGATATTTGGGGTTTTGTGGGATTGAAGGTTTTTAATTATTCGATTTTTATTCTCTGCATGGTTGCAGTATATCGCTGGTTCCGTTTGTTGTTTGAGGATAGGATGGTTCCGGTTTTGCTATCATTAGTTTTGGTAATTTGGCATCCAAAAATTTGGGAGGCGGCGAACCGTCTGACATCGGACCTTTGGTTTGCGGGATTGGCGGGTGTGTTTATGTTTTTGCTGTATTCGCAATGGAGGAATAGTTTGGCAAAGAATTTAACCCTGGGACTTTTGGTGTTTATGGCAACATCAACGCGAACCAATGGGGTGTTTCTTCTTGTTCCTTGGGTCTTGTTGGTATGGCAGGAGAATCCCAAATTCTATGGTGGTTTGAGAGCAAATGGGAATCTAATTTTGGTGGTTGTGTTGGGTGGATTGTGCGGGTTGCTGGCTTTGAAAAACGATTTAGGACATGGGCCCGTTTATATGAATATGCTCAAATCCGTGACACCAGCGCAAGTGTTTTCCAATATGGGTTTGTATTTGAAAATGATTGGGACGTATCCACTTTGGCATTTCTCGACCATTATCGAAGCGACATTGGGTGCTTGGGCAACTAGCTTACTCGCGCTCTGTGTTTGGGCAATCATTTTGTTAGCGATCGTGAAGAGGGGTTGGCAGCTGCTGCCAATTGTGGCTTTTGTGGGTGTGAATTTGGCGTTGTTTTGCGCTTGGCCTAGCCTTCAAGGTGTTCGCTTGTTATTTGTAATTTTTCCGATGTTGGCAGTTTTGTTGGTGGTTGGTTTGATGGAATTATGGCAGTTGTTGAAACCTTTTGTAAATGTCCGAATTGGGGTTTCAGCTTTTAAAAGATCATCAAATTGGGCCATCGCACTATCTGTTATAGTATTGATTCAGGGTTTAGCTACAGCAGTACATTATATTGCCACAGACACCAATCAGGCGTTTTCCAAGGAAATTACAGAGGTTTATTCATTTGTTGAGTCATCGGTGAAGGCCAATGAGCGGATATCATTTCATAAACCTCGATTGATGCGCTACGTGACAGGGGCGGAGGTATTCAAAGTGGCTACGGATATTCCAGTGAATCCAACGGATGAAGTGACGGATATCAGGCCTTTTGATTTGGTGGCTGCAAAAAAACGTCTGGTATCAAAGCGTATCAATTATTGGATTTTGCCTAAGTCGCGCGGAATGCTAATGGGAGGGGATGTCGACTTTCCTGTGGCTTTTGAGAATGCGAAGTTTGTGGTTTACAAAGTGAAATAAAGGGTTTGAGTAGTGTTTTTCGATTATTTAATGCGCATCGATAATAAATCGGAGAATGGAATTCGCTGAAACTTGCCTGAATTGCCGACCATCCAGAGGTGTTTTGAACTAAAGGCGCAGGCGTTAAACGACCCTTCAAAATGGATTCCGCTATTGAGGGTTTGTTTCGGGATAGAATACCAACTCAGCCCGTTGTCTGAGGAGATGTCACTTCCATTGGTTCCTGTGCAAAAGGTGATTCTGTTTCCGCTTTTTATGGGGAAATTTACAGTTGTGTTGTTGAATTCTTGAGCGGCCATTTGTGATCTCAGCGTTGATTGCGACAGTAATTGTTCACTAGAGATTGGTCGGCTCATACAAACTCCACTTCGATATCCTCCGGTATGTCCTTGAAAACCTTTTCCGCCCGACCATTTTAGTCCAAAGTTGGCGTTGGGTGAACGCGCTGAGGCCCCATTGAAGCTATCGGGTAAAGTATAATTGCCGCCTACTGCTATCATGCGGCCATCATCGGATAAGCACATGCCATAAACACCCGAACCAGACCCGCCAGCAATTGGCATTGGAATAATTAAATTGGATACGACGCGGGGTTGGGAGATCGGTAAATTGAAACGTTTATTTTGCTTCATGGTGCTGCGTTTCTGTTGTTTGAATTTCACAATATGATAACTAGGATTGATTCCGCCACCAGCAAATCCAACAGTAAGGTTCTTGATTCGAGCCAAAGTATTAGAACTGGAATCGGCGGCTTCAACCTTGCTTTCAATGATGACAAGCGAAGTGCCACTGGCTGCAAAGAAAGACTCCAGCGTATCGAGGGGTAGATTCCAATCGCCAATTGGGAGATTATTCCAGCTACTTCCAAAGTCGGTGGTATACAAAGCCGCAAAGTGCTTTTGGGTATTAATTGGATCACCGAGTACCATGCCTATTCCGGTTTTTGAATCAATTTCTAGCGCATCCAAAAATATGTCTTTTCTAAAATCGGTATAAACGATCGTCCAGTTCTTTCCGCCATCCATCGTCTTGAGAATTAATGCAGAATCACCAGCGCTCATGATCACGGCTTCGTTCTCGTTTTTCGCCCAAATGTCGCGGTAGTCTTTTCGCCATAAGGAAATTGGAGCATCGGAAACCTGATTGTAATTTTCAATGCTTTGTTTGACATAGGGAAGGAAATCGGTGAATCGGGTGTTGGTGGGTCGCGGAGAAATCGTATCGAAATGTTTGCCTCCATCGGTGGTGCGGATAACGGTGCCTTTGCTGCCGGAAAACCAGGCGCATGAATCGTTTAAAACGCACAGACCTCGATAATGTGGCGGTTTGATGGGTTTCGACGGGTCGTTATTGGCGAATAGGGTGAAGGGAGTGCCAAAGAGCAATGTCAGAGTACTGTAAAAAATGCCTTTCAATGAATTGTATATTATTTTTAGATAAAAAACTTGTAAATAACTTATAATCACTTGTTTTTGTGGATTTTCTAGTAGAGATTCGGTGTAAAATTAATATCTGCCTATGGAAGAAACTACTACAAAAATTTTATTTACATCAGACAGTACCCAAAATCAACAAACAATATGCGATGCTATTTTTTCGGTGGCGCGCAGGTTCAAAGGCGAATTGATTTGGTTGCAGAATGCTGCCAACGCCGGAATTACGCAAGCCCTTGTGGATGATCTCAAGAAGCGTGCGTACCGAGATTTGACGATATTGGAAAAATCAGGAGAATTTTGGTCAACCAGCGCCAAAACGGCCAACGATATCAATGCAGAAATGACATTTGTATTTGCCGAGCCGAAGGTGCCGGGCTTGATGGGTGGCGGAATGGCGGCCTGTGTGAGCAAGTTTAAGAATCCGATGATATTTTTCAACCATCAAACGAAGTGGGTGGAGCCAAGGAATATTTTGATGCTATTGGATTCTAATTCTGAATCTCGACAGAAATTCTATCGGGTATCGGTTTTGGCGAAGATGTTTGGTTGTAGGGTTCATGTTTTGTCGTTATCCTCGGCGAAGGACAATGAAACAGTGAAATATCTCTACGCTTATTCTGGACAGGGCTTTAACTACATGATTCAGAAGGGAATTCCGAGTACTGAATTGGATCCCAAGGAGGGGGTTGAAATGGTGTCGACGGTATTGGACGAACTCGGTAAAATCCGCGATTGTTGGGTTTCGTCGATGAATGAGACAGATGGCGGAGGATTCATGAAGGCCGGTCCGTTTCAGCAATATTGTGCTCAGTTTCAAGTTCCTTTGATGGCTTGTGCTGTTCAGGAAATTGTGGGTAGCGGGGGTTCGGGTTATTGATGTAAATAATTGATCGAGCTAAAGGAGGGCGGCCGCAGGCCGCCCTCCTTTTTTTATGTTTAATCTGCTCCAATGTTTAATCCATTTTTCAAATCAATACATTCTTTTTTGATGTGGAATACTTGCGTTGACCATTTCCTTTCAATGGCCGAAATTGCATCATTATGTCGATGTCGGTAAAAACGATCCAAGAGTATGTTTCCGCTGGTGAAACCCCCGAGATTTTGTTCTGGGTGGGGTGCGCTGGGAGTTACGATGAAAGAGCTCAGCGTGTGAGTCGGGCCTTCGCAAATATTTTAACCCAAGCCGGTGTCAAGTTCGCCATATTGGGCGCTGAAGAAGGATGCACTGGCGATCCAGCAAAGCGTGCCGGAAATGAGTTTTTGTTTCAAATGCAAGCGATGCAAAACATCGAAGTTCTCAATGGATACGGGGTGAAACGCATCGTAACAGCATGTCCTCACTGTTTTAATACCTTGAAAAATGAATACCCCAATTTGGGTGGTAATTATGAAGTGATACATCATACGCAGCTGATCAATGAATTGCTTACAGATGGCAGAATTGCGATAGAGGGTGGGGCTTATCAGGGCAAAAAAATCACTTACCACGACAGTTGTTATTTGGGTCGGGCTAACGGGATTTACGAGGCGCCGCGAATGGTGATGGATCGACTTGATGTTGATTTGGTAGAGATGAAACGATGCAAAACCAATGGTTTTTGTTGTGGAGCAGGTGGCGCGCAAATGTTCAAAGAAGCCGAAAAGGGGAATCAAGAGGTGAATGTGAATCGTACCGAGGAAGCCTTGGAAACGGGCGCTGAAATTATTGCGGTGAACTGTCCTTTCTGTAATACGATGATGCGCGATGGAACCAAACATTTCGAAAAAGAGGATCAAGTGCAGGTGTTGGATATCGCGGAAATCGTGAATGGGTCTCTAAAATCCTGATTTTGACCGTTGACAGAAATTCCCTTGAGTCGTTAGCACTCCCTGATTCATCTCGGGTTTGGCTGTTCGGTGCTCATCGGATTCTAACGGAAACAGAAGTTTTGTCGATCCAAAGGCAGATGGTCGATTTTGTGTCGGGTTGGCAAGCCCACGGCAAGGATTTGACAGCGGACTTTTGCTTGCTTCAACGATGTGTTTTGGTGGTAGCGGTTGATGAGTCTAAGGAGACGCCTAGTGGTTGCAGTATCGACAAGGTTTTTCATTTGCTACAATCGCAAAAGGAAAAATTTGATTTGGATTTTTTCCAACGGACCTTGCTTTGGATCTTGAAGGGCGATGATATTTGCATTTTAAATAAATCAGAAATTCAGGCGGGGTTGGATTGTGGTGAGATTGATGGTAATACGCCAACTATAAATATGCTTGCGAGTAATTTGGGGGATTTGAAAAAGAGTGGTTTGGCATTGCCTTTGGCTAGTTCTTGGGTTGCCTCAAAATTGAAATTTACACATGAAGGATAAACGAATATTAATTCTGTTTTTAACTATTTTCATTGACCTTCTGGGCTTTGGAGTGGTGATTCCCATTTTGCCTAATTTGGCAAAGAGTTTGGCCTCTGGTTCCACGTTGCCGTTCAATCCGGATGTCGCGGTTGGTGTTGTGGTTGGGTCGTTTTCTATCATTCAATTTCTATTCGCACCCATTTTTGGGTCACTGTCTGATCGTATCGGCCGAAGGCCGATATTGCTAGTCAGTATCCTATTCAACATCGTTGGTTATATATTGTTCGGACTCAGTTCTAGCTTTGTATTTCTGTTGTTGGCGAGGATTGTTTCGGGTTTTGGAAGTGCGAATATTGCGGCGGCACAGGCTTACATTGCCGACATTACACCGCCTGAGGATCGCGCGAAGCGAATGGGAATTATTGGCGCAGCCTTTGGCTTAGGTTTCGTTTTTGGCCCGCCGATCGGTGGATGGCTCTATCACGCTGGCGGTGAACATGGTTTGCGTTGGGTTGGTTTCTTTACTGCTGCCTTGTGCGCATTAAACTTTGTTTTGGCTTGGTTTATGTTGCCTGAGAGTTTGGAGTCGAAATCGGCGCATAAACGCAAGGTTTCCGATACATTCAAGGGCTTGGTTACAGTTTGGAGATTGGATGTGATTGGTGAGTTGTTCGTGATTAATTTCATTTACATCGCTGCCTTTAGTATGATGTACGGAAGTTCAAGTGTTTTATGGAAGGAAAAGTACCTTTTGACGCCCGCGGGTATCGGGAATATCTTTGGTTTTATTGGAATCTGTGGAGCCATCGTTCAAGGGGGGCTGATTGGCGTGTTTACCAAGCGAGTGGGTGTGCGTAGGATGCTTTTATGGGGTTGTCCTGCCATTGCGATGGGACTGATGATTATTCCGTTGCCCGAGGCTGGAACCGCTTTCTATGTGGTCCAGGCCATTTCCATTGTGTTGCTTTCTTTGGGTAATGGTTTGATGATGCCTGCGATAAACTCTTTGGTTAGCCGAAATACACCGCCCGAATCTCAAGGTCGGATGTTGGGTTTATTGCAAAGCACAAGTTCTTTGGCACGCGCGTTCGGACCATTTATCGCCATGGTGTTGTATCATCAATTTTCAAGTTTGCCCTATTTGGTGGGTGGCGGATTGATGGTTGTTGCCTTCTTTTTATCGTTAATTCTTAGTAAGACCTTGCGCGTGAGCGATCCAGATCCAGTGGCAAAGCCAAGCAAAGGATAAGAGTATATTAATTTACTTTAACTTGCGTTGATATGACACTCCAACCTCTGCGAATATTGCATCTCAATGCTTCTTCCTCGGGTGGGGCGTTTGTTGCTGCGCAGCGACTCAGTGATGCGCTCAATGGACTCGAGGGAGTTTCCAGCGACCACTGGGTTTTTGATGGTGGTGAAGGGGAATTTCATTTGTGGGCCAATACTTGGTTAAAGAAAAAATGGGCCTTTGGATTGCATGCCTTGGAGAAGTTGGACTTCCTTCGTTTTGAGGCCAATAAATCCATTCGATTTGCGTTTAGTCATGGCAAAACGGGCGTAAATATTGCCAATTGGAAGGCGGTACAAGATGCCGATATAATTCATCTTCATTGGATTAATAAAGGGTTTGTGAGTTTGAAAGGGTTGGACGGTCTTTTTGGACTAGGTAAAAAAATCGTTTGGACCTGTCATGATATGTGGCCTTTCACTGGAGGGTGTTACCATCCCAGAGGGTGTGATAATTTTACCCGTGAATGTGGTAATTGTCAGTATTTAAAGCAGCCGGGACAAGCGGATTTGTCGAACCAGATTTTTAAGGCGAAAAAACGAATTTTTTCGAATGCGGGCGGTCGACTTCAATTTGTGACGCCTAGCACTTGGTTAAAAAACCAGGCGGATAAAAGTGGCATTGTGAAGGAATTAATCGACATTGGAGGTGCTGTTGCGATGCCCGAAATTAAAGTCATCCCCAATCCCATTGATACGGATTATTTTAAGCCGCGTGTTTTGAACTCAGTGAAGGGTCCAATTCGTGCTGCGAATTTGGAAAAATCAGCTGAGATTCTGGAGAATGTTGAGAAAGATGAAGCGGGTGATGGATTGTCTATTTCAATTTCAGCCAATCCTTTTGTTTTGATGTTTGCGGCGGCAAATTTGGGCAATCCTGCCAAAGGATTCGCCGAGTTTAGGTCGGTCTGTAATGGTTTGGTGGATTTAGGATTTGCCAATGTTGAGGCCCTGGTAGTAGGTGAAAATCGACTTCCCAATGGAGATTTAGGGTTAAAGTGCGCGGTCAAGGAACTTGGATTTATTTCTGATGCAAAGCAAATGCGCGATGCATATTGGCAGGCGGATGTTTATGTGACCACATCGCATGAGGAGAACTTGCCGACCACAATCATGGAGAGTTTGAGTTGCGGGGTGCCCGTTGCAGCATTTGCGGTGGGTGGGATACCTGAAATGATTTCACCAAGCGGCGATCATCAAACAGGATGGTTGTCGGAGAAGTTGGATGTTGAATCGCTTATCCAAGGCATCGCATCGTACATTGAAATGGAGCCATCGAAGAGAATAAAAATGCAAGAGGCGAGCAGAAATGCAGCGGTCGCGAATTACGGTTCAGTGTCAATCGCAAAGCGATACTTAAGTCTTTACCGGAAATAAATTTTCGGATCAGAATTATTCCGCTCTTGACCTCAAAGAGCTAACGCAAAATTCACTGTAAAGTTTCGAGCCATTTAGTTCAAAACAAAAAAGCCACACCGTAAGGCATGGCTCATTTGCTGTTGGATTATTTTGGCTATCAATCCACGTTATCGTGCAAGTGGCGATTCGGTTTTACCGTTAAATCGCGCGCATTCATTGGGTCTTCCTCGCCAATGGTGATTTTACTCACCAGTTGAGATTGGCTGTGAGGGGCTGCTTCGAGATTGATTCCCCGACGCATATAGGCTGGGACATCGATATCGCTGTCTAATAAAGTTTCTCTATGGCTTCTTCCATTTTCCAGGTGTGTATCGCGGAAAACTTGCGCTGATGGATCTTCAAATGGATCTTCGGCGGTGAAGGGTTTCGGAGTGACATCAATCGGATTCATGGGGTCCTCGTCGTTATCGCTATTTCCAAAACTGTTAGGAACGTGGTTGATTACGCTCGGATTTTGGGGGATGCTAAAGAGATTGGCTTGATTGTTTCCGTGGTTTGATACTTGATTGTTCAGTGCGGGATTGCCTGATACGGGATAACCTGATACGGGATTCCCGCCGTTAAAACCATATGGATTTTGAACCACTGCAGCAGGTGCCGACGGAGCCGCATTCGCTACCTCTTGTTGCTGGCTAAACAAATTCGCATTGACATTGTCGCGGGATTCAAATCCTGTTGCGATTACTGTAATTGCGATATCGTCGCCGAGGCTATCATCTTTGGTGATACCCATTTTCAAGTGGGCCGTATTTCCCGCCTCTTCTTGTAGGTATTTTTTTACTTTGGAGATCTCACTCATCACCGGTTCTTTATGTCCGTAAGTGAAATTCACCAACAAATGCTGCGCACCTTGAATTCTTGTATTGTCGAGCAGTGGACTATCCAAAGCTATCCGAACTGCATTCTCTGCGCGATTCTCCCCAGTTGCGATACCCGTTCCCATAATGGCTCTTCCGCTATTTCTCATGGCGGTTTGTACATCCATGAAATCTACGTTGATCTGGCCGGGTTTGGTAATTATTTCGGCGATTCCACGTGCTGCAGTGCACAGAATGTCATCTGCTTTTGAGAAAGCTTGGGTAATCGTTAAGTCGCCATACATATCTACGATGCGATCGTTGCAAATGGTAAGCAAGGCATCAACATGCGGACGTAATTTTTCTAATCCTTCGCGGGCTTGATTAATTCTTTGAGGACCTTCGTCTTCAAAGGGGAGTGTCACGATTCCCACGGTGAGGATACTCAATTCTTTTGCGATTTTCGCAATCACTGGCGCGGCACCTGTTCCGGTTCCACCACCCATTCCTGCGGTGATAAAAACCATCTTGGTGTTATCCTCCATGATCTGGCGAATCTGGGCCATGTTTTCCATAGCGGCCTTTTCACCCATGTCGGGCATCGATCCTGCGCCCAATCCTTCAGTTAGCTCGGCACCCAATTGTAAACGGTTTGGGATGGGGCTACTGTGGAGCGACTGTAAATCGGTATTGCATATATAAAAGTCAACGCCTTCAATGCCATGGCGGAACATGTGGTTAACAGCATTGCTACCACCACCGCCCACACCAATCACTTTGATGAGGTTGCCTCGTACTTTATTTACTGCGGGTTCAAATCCTGTCATAATCATACTGTTTGATATCTATGTCTTGATTATTCTTGGAAGTCCTCGCCATCTTGCATCCAATTCTTGATGTCTTTGATGATGCCTTTGTTGCTATTGAACCAGCCACCGCCGAAAATTCCAAAGCCGTTTTTGCCTTGTGCTTCTGGGGTATTGCCGAAATCCAACTGACCGGTTTGGGGTGCTTCCGCAACAACATCGTCAAGAAAACCATCGTTGTTAGAAACAGGTACTTCTTGCTTTACGATAAACTCGTTATTCAACTGGATGGCTTCGCTCTTGGCCGCCAATTCAAACCCTTTCAAAACCAAACCAATACTGGTGGCATACATCGGGTTGCGAACCTCGTCGATCATGGCCTTGCCCAAACGATGTCCAGGCGAACCAATATGCACTTCCAAACCAATGAAATAGTTAAACAACTGAGTGATGTCTTTCATCGACGAACCACCACCGGTTAATACGATACCACCGGCCAATTTGTGACGAATTCCAGATACCACGATTTCGAAATCCACCTTCTGAATGATGTCTTCCACACGGGCGCGAATCACCTGTGAAATGGCGTATAATGAAATTTCTTTGGGTGCTCTGCCGGGAAGTCCAGGGACTACAACGACTTCGTTTTTCATTGCTTCGGTTGGAAAGCAGCTGCCGTAATTTACTTTTACGAATTCAGCTTGGTCCTTAAGAATGCCGAAGGCTTCCTGCAAATCTTTGGTAATGCGATCACCACCGATAGGGATGATGGCGGTATGACGGATCGCTCCATCGTCGAAAATACAAATGTCGGTTGTACCACCACCAATATCGATCAAAGCAACACCGGCTTCCATTTCAGGCTCGCTCAATACAGCGGCTGCGGAGGCTACGGGTTCTACGATCAAATCGGCGATTTCAAGGCCTGCTCTACGAACGGCCATGAAGATGGTTTTTGCGGCAGAAGTTTCACCGGTGATGATGTGGTAATTGCACTCTACGCGCACACCTACACGACCTACGGGGTCTTTGATGCCTTCTTCGCCATCGATGCGATACTCTTGGGGAAGTACGTGTAGAATTTCCAATCCTGGCGATAATGCCAAGTTCTCCATTTCCACTTCCAATTTGTAGAGCTCGTCCTCGGTAATTTCCACGTCCCACTGCTTGCGGCTCAAGGTTCCGCGGTGCTGTAGGCTTTTGATGTGGTGTCCTGCGATACCTACAAATACGGTTTTCACCTGTACTTGACTTTGTTTGATGGCATCTTCTACGGCAGATTGTATTGCGGTCACTGCTTTTGCAACGTTGGCAACCATGCCTCGAGATACTCCACCTTGACTTGGGGCTTTTCCCATGCCGAGGATGTTTAATTTGCCGTTTTCGGCCATTTGACCGACAATTGCGCACACCTTGGTTGTGCCGATGTCGAGTCCTACGATGATATTGTTATTGATAGCCATATGTATTGATTAGGAGTGTTCTATTAATTGGACTTTTTTGGTTCTTTGTGTATGGTTTCTTGGCCGGTGCGCTGACCTACTACCTGATTGAGGCTCGAAATATCGACACTTTTGTATTGATCCCAGCCGGTGCTCTTGAGGCCTTGATCGTAGAAAAGACGGAGGTTTTCGAACTTTTTGGGCAGGTTTGCGCCATTGCCTACAACAATGCTATGTCTTCCTACACGGGGAATCAAAATCACGTCGTTGTAATTATCTACATACAATTGTTGAAACTGCGCGTTCCACACACTGTCGACCGCCACAAACTTGGCCACTAGCATCACATTTCGGGTGATTTCGCCGCTCACAATCTTGCCGCCTTCCATGATTACGGGGATATTTCCGTTGGCCACGAGTACATCGCAAAATTTGGTGGATGGGGTGTTTGGGATCACTACGCCGTTGGTATCGACATAAAATTGTTGGCCTTTATTATTTTGGACAAACAGGATGGGGGTGCGTTCTTCAACTTTAAGTTTTAATAGACCGTCGAGCCCCAAATACACCTCCGCTTTTTTCACGGCTGGGATTTTGTTGAGCTGTCCTTCGAGTTTTCTGATGTTCACCTCGTTTGCATTCTTTCCGATGGGGTTTCCGATAAAGGCTTGTACTGAATCGGCGATGATGGTTTTATTCAAGAAAATCGCCTTTCCCTCCGGAAGAATTGTGATTTCCATGGATTGGACAAGGCGGTTTTTGGCAGTATTTGCGATGGACGACCAGAAAATGGCCACTGCGACAAGCAGGACCAAAAGGGCGGCGACCATCCATTGACGTTTATTGAGTGAGGGCATCTATCTTGAGGTATAAGTTGGCAATGGGTTGAACAATTCGATCGATATCACCTGCTCCCAAAATGAGCAAGATTTGCGGTTTTTCCATTTGGATTTTTTCCAAAACAGTTTGCGGGCTGACCAGCGTTTTTTGGGGATTGGAAATCAGATTGAGTAACCACGTGCTTGTTACTCCTGGTATCGGTTTTTCGCGGGCAGGATAAATGTCCATCAGCCAAACTTGGTCTAATTGAGATAAGCTATCGGCAAATCCTTGGGCGAAATCTTGGGTGCGAGAAAATAAATGGGGTTGGAAAATACCCGTGATTTGTTGGTCGGGGTATAGTGTTCTAACCGATCCAATAATGGCATTTAGCTCTTCTGGGTGATGCGCGTAATCGTCGATGACCACATAGTTCTCTGTTTTGTGAACATATTCGAATCTGCGTTTGGCTCCTTTGTAACTGGCGATGCCTTTTTGCAAGGATTCAACGTCGAGTCCTAGAAATCCTTGACAGATGCCAAGCGCGGCGACAGCGTTTTGGACGTTGTGATGGCCAGGAAGTCCGCATCGGAAAGGAGCAATTTCGGTTTGACTGTGTGCTAAAGTAAAGCAAAAATCACCCTGATTGATGTGCACATCTTGGGCTTGATAATTGGCCGTATGGTTTGTGCCGTAGGTATGAGATTTTACGTTTTCCGCAATTGCGATTTTTAAGTTCTCTTGAATCATCAAACCGCCGTTGGGTTGAATGAGGTGGGTGAAATCAATAAATGCTTGCTCAAACGCTTCGGGGGTTCCGTATATGTCCAAATGATCCGGGTCGATGGCTGTAATTACTGCCAAATCTGGGTTGAGACGGTGAAAGCTGCGATCGAATTCATCGGCTTCGAGGACAATGATTTCCTTGGCTTGGTAATTTACGCCATCGGTTTTACGCAGGTAGTTGGTGTTGTAGTTGGCGCTGATACCACCCAGGAATGCAGTGAAATTGATGTTACATTCATGCAATAGGTGGGCAATAAGCGTGGAAGTTGTTGTTTTGCCATGGGTTCCAGCAACAGCGATGCAATAGCCACCGCGTGCGATCTGACCTAACACTTCGCTTCGTTTTAAAATGGTCGCTTTCTGGTCGATGAGCCATAGCCACTGCGCATGGTCTTTTGGGATGGCGGGGGTAAGGATGATGAGGGTGTTTTCGAGGTCTTGTTGAACCAGTATCGGCAGTGCTTCCAACTGGTCGTTATAATTGATGATGGCCCCTTCCTTTTCCAAGGCGTTTGTGAGCGGCGTTGGCGTTTTATCGTACCCCATTACCGGCAATCCAATCTGCAAAAAATACCGAGCAATGGCGCTCATTCCGATGCCACCAATTCCCAAGAAATAGGCCTGATTATAATCGCGGATCAGTTTTGTTGGGTTCATGGATTTGCTTTTTCAATTAAACTCGCGATGCGATTTGCGATGGTTTCGGTAGCCTGAGGCTTGGCGATTTGCTTCAGTTTTTCTTGCATTTCCGACATTTTTTTCGTATCTTTTATCAGTTCGATGCAAGTGTATATAAGGGTTTGCGGTGCGTCTTTGTCGGTGATAAGCATCGCGGCATTCAATTCGCTCAGCACCTGCGCATTTTTCGTTTGATGATCGTCGGTTACATTGGGCGAGGGCACCAAAATGGATGGCTTTCCTACCACTGCGATTTCGGAAATGCTGATGGCTCCGGCGCGCGAAACGACCAAATCTGCTGCCTGATACGCATCGTCCATATCGTAAATGAATGGCGCATGGAAAATTCTTGGAGCGTTGGGCGCTAAGAATAATGCGGGGTTGCTTTCTATGAGTTGATGGATTTTCTCAGCATGGGATTTTGCGAAGGGTAGGCCCATTTGCCAGATGATCTGAATATTGGCTTCGGCCAGTTGGACGAGGTTGTTGAATATCGTTTGGTTGATGGTCCGCGCACCGAGACTTCCGCCGGTGATGAATAGCACGGGAAGGTGGGGTTGGAGGCCGAATTTTTGTCGACATACAGCAATTTCGGAATTCAATTCATTCGTAGAATTTAATGCATTCGCGGAATCCAATTTATTGACAGCGTTAAGTTTCTTGCCAAGGTCGATGATATTCTGTCGTACAGGATTGCCCGTAAACTCCCAATTTCCGGCGGGGAAGAACTTCTCCATGCTTGGAAATCCGGTGCAGATGAGGGTGGCTCTACTCGACACAAGTCGGTTCGTTAGCCCCGCAAACCCATTTTGTTCCTGTAAAATAGTGGTATAGCCCATTCTTGATGCCATGAAGCAAACGGGAAGACTTGCGTATCCTCCAGTGCCAATGACGGCTGTGGGTTGGAAGTTGCGCAAGATTTTCCGCGCTTTCCAAAAACTTTGAAAGGTTTTAAGAAGTACGATTAAATTTCTTGGAGATGCGGAGCGCTTGAGTCCTTCGATGGGCAGCCCCACGATTTCGAAGCCTTCTTTGGGGACTTTCTCCATTTCCATTTTGCCGATGGCACCCACGAAGAGGAATTGGGCCCCGGGAAATTTGATTTTTAGTGCATTGGCGATGGCAACCGCGGGAAAAATATGTCCGCCTGTTCCTCCACCGCTGAAAATGAATTTTGGCGGGTTTTGGGATGGGGTTGTATTTTTTGGTGTGGTCGACATGGCTGCTGAGATGTTATACGCCTGCGGTGAGGGCTTCTTCTTGCTGTTGTTTTTCTTCTTGCACGTATTTGGAAATTCCAAGGATAATTCCAAAGCCGATACTGTTCATGAATAAGCTGGTACCACCCATACTTACTAGGGGAATGGTGAGTCCGGTAACGGGGAGCATGCCCACAGCAACGCCCATATTGACGAAGGCTTGGAGGCTCATCGAGAGTCCCAATCCCATGGCTACGAGCGCGCCGAAGGCGCGCGGACTTTCGACGACAATTTTGAGACATCGAAAGACCAATATCAAAAAGCAACCTGCTACAATCAGGCCGCCAACAAGTCCGTATTCTTCAATGATAATCGCGAAAATGAAGTCGGAATAGGGGTGAGGTAGGTAGTTTCTTTGCGTACTGTTGCCAGGCCCTTTGCCAAAAACACCGCCTGTAGCCACCGCGATTTTCGACTGCAATTGCTGGTAATTCCCGGTGCCATCGTCTTTGCCGGTGAAGGTTTCAATCCGCTTTTTCCACGTCGGAATACGGTTGCTCTCCATGCCTTCGGTGTTGATGTTTAAAAGCACCACCACCAAGCATCCAATCGTAACAACGCCACTAATGAACAATATCATTAGGTATTTGAAATTTACACGGCCAATAAACATGAGGAGTCCGCAGGTGACAAAAACCACCAAAGAAGTACTCAAGTTCTCTGGGGCAATCAATATAACTACGGCTAAAATGTAGGCTAACGTTGTCCAAAAGACCTTCGGCGAATCAATCTCTTCTTGGTTTTTACTTAAATATCTCGATATGTACATAACCAGTGAGAGCTTGGCCAAATCCGATGGCTGAAACGTAATGCCCAATAAAGGGATAGGAATAACCCGTGTTGCGTTGTTGATTTCCGAACCAATGAACAGTGTTAAAATCAATAGCCCGATCGATATGAGTAGCAAAATCTGTGAGATCCGCGAATAGTATTGGAAAGGGATGTGATGGGTGAGGTATAGCAATGCCAATCCTATCAACAAGAAACCGGTATGACGTAAGAAATAGAATTCGGTATTTCCTCCTCTTTTTGAATAGGCCAAAGTGCCGGTTGCGCTGTATACGGCCAAAATGCCTAGCAACGACAGTATGATGACGACAAGCCAAATCCATCGGTCGCCCTTAAATCGTGAGGTGAAATTTGCCTGCATTTTGCTTCTTTGTTAGAGGTTTTTGTTGTTGAGGAATCGCATTCTTGAGGTTAGAAATTATAAGTTTCTTACGGCCTCTTTGAACTGTCTGCCGCGATCTTCGTAGCTATCGAACAAGTCAAAGCTGGCGCAAGCGGGCGACAATAAAACTGCATCGCCACCTTCTGCCATGCGAGATGCCACGTGAACCGCTTCTTTTGCGCTGCTGGTGTTGATGATGAGGTCTACATCGCTCTGAAAGGCTTGGTGTAACTTGATGTTGTCCAATCCTAAGCAGATAATCATTTTGACTTTGCCTTTCACCAATGCCTTCAAATCTGCGTAGTTATTCCCTTTGTCGATCCCACCCGCAATCCAAATCACCGGACGGTCCATGCTTTCGAGGGCATACCAAGCCGAGTTGACGTTGGTTGCTTTGCTATCGTTGATGTAATCCACCCCGCCCACTTTTTGGACAAATTCTAGGCGATGTTCTGCGTTTTGGAAGTTTCCAAAGCTTTCGCGGATACTGTCTTTGCGAACATCCATAAGGCTTGCGGCGATGCCGGCGGCCATGCTGTTGTAGGTATTGTGTTGCCCACGTAGTGTAAAATCTTGCATATCGAGTGTGTAGTTTTCTTTTGAGTGAATATGGATGATGGAACCTTCGGCATACGCGCCACAGTCAAAGAATTGGCTGCCTTCGGTAAATTTTTCCGTTAAACTGAATGGAATCGCATGTCCGCCAAATGGATTCCTTGCCATCGCCTCCAAGGTGAGATCGTTATCGGCGCAATAGATAAAGTGCTGTCCGGCGTTCTGATTCCTTGCGATGCGCATTTTGCTATCGGCATAGTCTTCTAAGCGATAGTTGTATCGATCCAAATGATCGGGTGTGATGTTGCACAAAATGGCAATTTCACAAGTGAATGTGTCGAGGTAATCGAGCTGAAAGCTGCTAATTTCAACCACGTAAATATCAAAGGATTGTTGGGCGACCTGTCGAGCCAAGGATCTGCCAATATTCCCCGCCAATCCCACGTTAAGTCCGGCTTGCTGAAGTAAATGGTAGGTAAGTAGGGTGGTTGTAGTTTTGCCATTGGTCCCTGTAATGCCTATCATTTTGGCGTTGGTGTAACGGTAAGCGAATTCCAATTCATCGATGATTTCGATGCCTTTTGCCTTAGCTGCTTGTACGATGGGCGCTTTGTCTGGAATCCCTGGACTTTTTACGATGCAATTGGCGTTAAGGATTTTTTCCTCGGTATGTTGTTCTTGTTCCCAAGCGATGTTGTGTAGGTTGAGTTCGTCTTGGTATTTGGTTGCAATTTTTCCGAAATCGGACACGAATACGTCCCAGTTTTGGGCTGCGCCCAAAACTGCGGCTCCCGTCCCGCTTTCGCCTGCTCCCAATATGACCAACCTCTTTCTCAACGCAGTTTAATCAATGCGATAGTTGCCAATACTAAAATGATCGTCACCAACCAGAATCGGATTGTGATCTTGCTCTCAGGAATGTTCTTTTTTTGGAAGTGGTGGTGGAGGGGCGACATCAAAAAGATGCGTTTGCCCTCGCCAAAGCGTTTTTTGGTGTACTTAAAATATCCCACTTGCAGGATTACTGAGCCACTTTCGGCCAAGAAAACCCCGCAAAGAATTGGCAATAGCAATTCCATTTTAATAATGATTGCCACCGCGGCAATCGCGCCACCCAAAGCCATCGAACCCGTATCGCCCATAAAGACCTGAGCTGGGTAGCCATTGTACCACAAGAAGCCAAGGCAAGCGCCGATCACAGCCGACATAAATATTACAACTTCCCCAGAGTTGGGTACGTAAATGATGTTCAAATACTCCGCCACCTTAATGTTACCCGATGCGTAAGCCAAAATCCCCAATCCAACACCCACAATTGCCGTGGTTCCCGCTGCCAAACCATCAATCCCATCGGTTAGATTCACCGCATTCGTGACCGCCATCGAAATAAAAATGATCACCGGAACGTAAATAATCCAAGCGTTGTGGGCACCAGGAATCAACTCGGAATAGCTTAAATAGTGCTTTGTGATAGGAAGGTTTGTGGTGAGTTCCAGGTGGTTGATGCTGTGCGTATAATCAATGGTTATGGCAATAATTATCCCTAACATCAGCTGTCCAATCAACTTGGTTTTGGCCTTCATGCCCTCTTTGTCTTTCTTGAAAACCTTGATATAGTCGTCGATTAGGCCAATGGCGCCCATCCATATCGTGCTGACAATCATCACGATAACATAAGGGTTGCTTAATTTTGCAAATAGAAAAGTGGGTAGTAGGATGCTTAAAATGATAATAATTCCACCCATGGTTGGCGTGCCTTTTTTCTGCATTTGGCCTTCCAAACCGAGGTCGCGGATAGTCTCCCCAATCTGTTGTTTTTGTAACCATTCGATGATCCGTTTTCCTGCGATCAAAGCAATCAACAGGCTGCTGATGCCTGCCAACGCTGCACGGAATGAGATGTACTTGAAAACACCTGCCCCAGCATAGCCAAGTTTGTCGAGGTGTTCAAAGAGGTAGTATAACATGGTTTAGTTGATTAGCTTGAATGATTCGGAAACAACGATTTTATCGTCAAAGGGATGCTTCACCCCCTGAATGTCTTGATAGGTTTCATGGCCTTTGCCCGCCACCAAAATGATATCACCGGGATTGGCAAGCATGCAAGCCGTTTTGATGGCTTCTTTACGGTCGCTGATTTTTAAAATTTTCTTGTAATGCTGAGGCGGTACACCGGCTTCCATCTGGTTTAAGATTTCCAAGGGGTCCTCCATGCGGGGATTGTCGCTGGTCATAATCACACGATTGCTCATATCCGCTGCAATTCTGGCCATTTCGGGGCGTTTGCTAGTATCTCTGTTGCCGCCACATCCCACCACCGTAATCAAGTTCGCGCCGTTTTTGCGGATGTCGTTGATGGTCTGAAGGACGTTCTTAAGGGCGTCAGGCGTATGCGCATAGTCCACAATTGCGGTGATTCTTTGCGGTCCGCGGAGTACTTCGAATCGACCGTTTACTTTGCCTAAGGCGCTCATTTGAATCGGCAATTCATCGTCGCCATCGGTGAGTAAAAAGGCGGTGGCATAAACTGCACAAAGGTTATAGGCGTTGAATCCGCCGATGAGGGGCGACCAAAATTCGGTATCGTTCAGATGTAGCTGCATGCCCGTGAAATCATGCTCGCTCACTTTTACGGTGAAATCGGCCATCTGTTTCATCGCGTAGGTGTATCGCATGGCTTTGGTATTTTGCAACATCACCATCCCGTTTTTATCGTCTTTGTTGGTCACGGCAACCGCAGTACTCGGCAAGCCATCGAAAAACTGTTTCTTGGCCTTGATATAGTTGTCGAACGTCTTGTGGTAATCCAAATGGTCGTGGGTGATATTCGTAAATACCCCGGCCTCAAATGGTACCCCTGCAATACGTTGCTGGTCAACGGCATGAGAGCTCACTTCCATGAAACAATGACTGCAATCGGCATCGGCCATTTGAGCCAATAATTCATGCAGTGCAATAATATTCGGTGTGGTATGCGTACTTGGAATGATGGTTTGTTCGATGCGATTCTCAACGGTAGATATCAGTCCACAACGATTGCCACGAAGCGTGAAAAGGTCGAATAGTAACGTGCTTACTGATGTTTTTCCATTCGTTCCCGTGGTTCCAACAATACAAAGGCTTTCGGCTTTGCGATCGTGAAAGTTGAGGCACATTTCACCCAAAGTATTTGCCACGTTTTCCACCAAAATATAGCAGACGTCGGGTTTGAGTTGCTTGGGAAGTGTAGAGCACAGAATTCCTGTCGCCCCTTTTTCGATGCAACTTTCGATAAACTGATGACCGTCTACCGTGGTTCCTGGCATCGCAGCGTATAACTGATCTGCGGTAATGTTGCGACTATCGATTTGTAGCCCAAGGATTTCGGTACCTGCATTCCCATGGATGGCAAGGGTTGATGTTTTTCCTAAAAGTTGACTGATCGTTTTCATTCGATGGGCTTTAGGGTTAGGGAAACTGGGGTAGTGTTTTCGCCGATTTTGGTATTTGGCGCCGGTGACTGCTCGGTGATTCTGCCGTAGCCCACATAATTTACTTTCAGACCTAGCTCACTTAAGATTTTTAACGCATCGCGAAGTCCCATGCCCTTTAGGTCCGGCATAAATCCAGGTGTTATCATCAATGCTTTCAGTTTTAATGAATGGGCTTCCTTTGTAGATTCGATGTATCCCACTTTAGTGATTACGCCAGAATCGGAGGGAAGTACTTTAGAGCTGATGCCCAATTCGTTCAAGACCAATTTTGTTTTTTGTAAATCGCCTTTCAAAATGCCTGGTACCTGCGGAAGACTCGCCACGTGTAAAGCGGGCTGCACTTTGATGTGGGTGCTGTAAATGCGATCGCTGATATTTTTGAAAATCGGCGCTGCGATTTGTCCTCCTGAATATTTGGTGCTTTTCGGGTTGTTGACCACTACGACGATGGTGTATTCGGGATTGTTGGCAGGGAAAAATCCAGCAAAAGAGGCTTGGAATTGCCTGTTGTTTTCTTCATTATAACCTCCAACTCCTTTGTTTAACCAAGAGGTTCCCGTTTTGCCTGCAATTTTGTAATTCTCCGATCTGATTTCTTTTGCCGTTCCATGATCTACCACTTGGACAAGCATGTTTGTTACTGCGGCGGCTGTAGCGGCGCTAAAGGCCTTTTCTTTCAATACGATTGGCTCAATTTTAGACAGCGTCTGACCTTCCAAGCGAATTTCCTTCACCATGTAGGGTTGCATCATCTTGCCCTTATTTGCAATGGTATTGTACAACATCAAAATTTGTAAAGGCGATAGGTTATTAGAATATCCAATGCTCAAAGAAGGCAAGCTTGTTCCGCTCCAACTCGCATCGTCCGGCGTAGGAACAGTAGGGTTATTGCTGCTAGGGATATCGAACTTTGGCTTGATGTGAAGTCCCAAATCCAAAATGTGATTGGTAAATTTTTCGGGATTCTTTTTGTAATGCTGCATCACAAATTTGCTCGTTCCGATGTTGGAAGAGTATTGAAGGCATTCGCTGAGCGTATAGAACCTCTTTGGTGGTTTTTTTGAGTCCGACCAAGGTTTGTCGTACCATGTCCATTTTCCCCAATTGTTGTCGATGCTGTCGTTAGGCTTTACATACCCATCTTCCAAAAGCGCAATCGCAGAAACGACCTTAAACGTAGAGCCTGGCTCGGTAAATTCGCTCACCGCATAGTTCTGGGTTTCGTAATATTTGTTGTCTTCGCCTCGCGTTAAGTTGGCGATGGCTTTAATAGCGCCGGTTTTTGTTTCCATTACAATCACACAACCGTGGTCCGCCGATTCTGCTTCCAATCCTTTTTGTAGACTGTATTGTGCGATGTCTTGAATGCGGACATCAAGCGTGGTAACAATGTCTTTTCCATTCACCGGCGGTTGGTTGTTGCCAATTTGAATGGGTCTCCAGATTTGACCGCTCATGCGTTGTTGCATAATGCGACCGTTCTTTCCTCTCAGTAGCGTATCAAAAGCACCTTCCAATCCTACACTGGTTTTGTCTTTGATGTATCCGATGGTTCTCTTCGCGAGGTCGCCCATGAAGTACATGCGTTTCCCTTTTTCCTCATACCAAATACCCCCTTTGAATTTTCCGTCGCGTGCGATAGGCCAATTTTTGATTGCTTTGATTTGTTCGTAGCCTAAGTCTTTGGCAATCTTGAGGTAACGGGTTCTACGCTCCCTGTGTTTGATGAGGTATTCTTTCCATGCCGATGCATTTCGCTCTGGGAACATGTTGGCGCACAACTGAGAGAAACTATCGATCTTGGATAAGAAAATTTTGGTGGTTAGTCCATCGGCGCGTAAATCAAAAATCACATCGTATTTGGGGACGCTAGTAGCTAGAAGACTGCCATCGTCGGCGTAGATATTGCCTCGCAACGCCTCAACTTCCTTGACACGGGTATTTTTTTCACTCATCTGCTCGGCGAAAACTTTGTCGGTCCCCATCTGTAATTTGATGGCAGCGGCGAAAATGGCAATAACAAACACGATGAGCAGGGAGAGCACCACATAGGCACGCACCAAAATGATTTTCCGTGAATTGACTTTAGTCTTGTTCATGGGGTTTCACGAGTTTGATGGGTGGGGTAGTAATTTCTTTCAGGCCGCTTCCTTCGAGTCTTTTGCTGAGTTCACTTTGCTTGCTAGCATTGGTGATTTGACTCTCTAGGCTGATGCGTTCGCTATGGAGTTCCTTGAGTTCTTTGATGAGCAATTCTTTTTTGCGGATGGCTTTGTTGGCGTGATGCGAATTGTAGATATAGAATACCATCAAGGCAAATCCTACCATGGCAAATTTGATCCAACTCCACATGGGTATAGCGGTTTCGTTGGCAGTTTGCTGCTCTTGTGCGATGGGCTCTCCCGTCACAGTTTGCGGATCAATGTCGGCGTTCAAGAATGGGTTCTCTTCCATGTGTTGCGTACTCCTATTCTCATTTTTGCGCTTCTTGCGCGTTTGTTGCTTTCAATTTCAGCATCATCAGGGGTGATGGCTGCGTTGGGTATGTTATCAAAGGGCTTGCTGATATGTCCATACAGGTCGGTATGTCGATTTCCTTCCAAATTTCCTGTTTGAAACAAGTGTTTTACGAGTCTGTCTTCCAGAGAGTGGTATGAAATCACGACCAGTTTTCCGCCTGGCTTGATGAGGGATTCCGCATCGTTCAAAAGGGCTTCCAAGACTTCCATTTCTTTGTTTACGGCGATGCGCAGGGCTTGGAATACTTGACTCAAATATTTGGCGGGTGTTTTGCCGGGGGTGCAGGTGGCGATGGCGGCCTTGAATCCTTCGATGGTGGAGAGATCTTTGCTGCCGCGGCTGCGGATGATGATGTCGGAAAGTCGACGTGCATTTGGAATTTCGCCGTACTGTTTAAATATGTAATTGAGTTCCTTTTCGGAGGAGTTTTGTACGATTTGTGCGGCTGAGATGGGGGTTGAGGCCGACATCCGCATGTCGAGAGGGCCATTGAGGCGATGCGCAAATCCGCGCTCCCCAACATCAATTTGGTGGGAGGAGATGCCAAGATCGGCCAGGATGCCATCCACGGGCGAGGCTTTTAAAAATTCTAGGTATTGTTTGGTGAATTGAAAATTGTGGTTCACCAAGGTAAATCGTGGGTCGTTGGGCACGCGGGCTAGGGTGTCTTCGTCTTGATCAAACGAGATGAGTTTGCCTTTGCTAGAAAGTTTGTTGAGTATGGCTTGGCTGTGCCCGCCGCCACCGAAGGTGACGTCTACATAGGTGCCATCTGGGTTGGTTACCAGGGCGTCCACGCTAGGGTGGAGTAGGACGGGGTTGTGATAGTCGTACATAGCAAACAGGTTGCCAACGGCCCGATGCGCTACTTACCCTTGGTTGCGTTGCTGATGAAACAGCTGTGCCAACTGAGACATTTCCGCGGAGTCCACTTTGAGTTCAGATTCGTAGGTGGCTTGATCCCACATCTCAATTTTGTTTCCGTTGGCTACTAGGATGACTTCACCGAGGAGTTCGGCGTATTCCAATAGTTTTTTGGGAATCAAGATGCGTTGTGCGCCATCGATCTGAACCAAGTTGGCTCCGTTGGTGAAGATTCGTTTGAACCGACGGATGTCGGGACTCATGAAATCATCCACGGTGTTCAGTTTGGCGGTTTCATCCAGCCAATCTTCCTTGGTGTAGAGCACCAGACACTTCTCGAATCCGCGGTTCACGACGAGCGTATTGCCAACGGCCTCCGGGAATTGTGCCCGAAGTTTCGACGGGATGGAAAGTCTTCCTTTCTCGTCTAGTTTGCAATTGAACTCTCCAATGAATGCGGTCATTCTGTGTTGGTTTTTTCTGTCTGCTAAATAAATATCCAAACTCCCACAATTTCCCACAATCTCCCCTTTTTAACCACTTCTTTTCCACAATGCGCCACAACTTGGGCTTTTGGGTGGGATTTTGTGCAAATGGATACGTATTTGACTCTTCAAAAATAGAATAAAAGTATTGAAAAGCAAGGGTTTTGCTGTGTGTGGGAGAAAGTGGAGTGATTATTTGCATTAAAACGCATTTTTGGGTTTGGGTGGGGATTGTTATCTTTGATTCATGGGTTTAAAGTTGTTGGCAGCTGGTTTTCTTGTCGGATTGGTGGGGTTATCCACATCGCCTGCAGGGGCGCAGCCCCTTGCCGGCGACCCATCCTTGCAAAACATGATCGGAATGGGTGTGAATGTTCGACATTTTGGCTTTGATATTTCGCTTTGGCGAGAACACGCCATCGCCAAGATCGGACAGCAGAAAAAATCTCTACTATTGAATACTTTGTCGTTGAGTGGTAGGCCCGGAAAATTCCGCAATTTTCAATCTATATCCCTCGGAATTATTAAAGATCCGCGGGAGATTAAGGTCATGAACGAGCGACTTCCGGGCAGCAAGCCATTTGTGATCGAGAAAATTAATCACAGTGTCTGTGCGCACATCGCCGTGGGAAAAGTATATGTAATCAGTGAACGCCAAAGTCGTTCCGACCTCGGTCTGCAAATAACCCTCGCGGGTCAAATTCCGCTCAATTATTCTTGGCCTCTTTATATATGGCTTTATCAACCCGCACCGCTCACCGATGGGTATGTCCCTATGGCCTATGATCCAAAAGTTCATAATGTGGCTCTAGTAGGTGGCAATGCGAGATATTCTGCGGGTTTTGCAGATGGATATATCACTTCAGGGATTGGTGCTTCTATGTCATTTTCGGCCGAATGGGGGAGTTATCGAAATGCTTCAAATCGACTTTCAGTGGGGCTATCGGCGGATAAATTTGTGAAAAATCTGCCCATTTGGCATCGTTCGGAAATGAATCGAAACTTCTTCCCCGCACTATTTGTTACATTTGCTGCCGGATTTGAGTCGAAGTCGAAATCAACCCAACGACCTTGATTTTTATCGTCTCCTAAAAAAATAAGCTGTGATTGAGTTACCTATCGTATCGAAAGAGAAAAGAACGCCCAAGCCCTCTTGGTTAAAGATTGATTTGCCAACCGGTGAGAATTATACGCGAGTAAAACGCATCGTAAAGGAGCATAAACTTCACACGATTTGCGAAGACGGTCGCTGTCCAAATATGGGCGAATGTTGGGGTGAGGGCACGGCCACTTTTATGATTTTGGGGAACGTTTGCACGCGCAGTTGTAGTTTTTGTGCGGTGGCAACGGGTAGACCGGGAGAATATGATTTGAACGAGCCGATGCGTGTGGCGGAAGCTGTGCAATTGATGGGGGTGAAGCATTGTGTGATTACTTCGGTGAACCGCGATGAATTAAAGGACAAAGGTGCTACGGTGTGGGCGGAAACGGTTAAGGCGGTGAAGTTGTTAAATCCCGATACCACCATTGAAACGTTGATCCCTGATTTTAAGTCGCAGTGGGACATGTTATATATGGTTTTGGATGCCGGTGCGGAAGTAACATCGCACAATATGGAAACCGTTGAGAGATTGTATCGTATGGTTAGGCCGCAGGCAAAATATGCCAGAAGTTTGGAGCAAACGAAGCGTACGAGTGAATATGGCCGACGCACAAAATCGGGTGCGATGCTCGGTTTGGGTGAGACGGACGATGAGGTGAAGCAGCTGATGGAAGACTTGCGAGAGAATGGCTGCGATGTGCTTACACTAGGCCAATATTTGCAACCTACAAAAATGCATTTGGATGTCAAGGAGTATGTTCATCCAGATAAATTCAAGCATTGGGAAGAGTTGGGATTGAGCATGGGTTTCCGATTTGTTGAAAGCGGACCGATGGTTAGGAGCTCTTATCATGCCGAAAAGCATGTGCTCTAATTTGTAAAGGTTTCGGATTTGCGTTTTTTGTTTAAAATCTGCTACTTTCTTTTAGGGATTTCGCCCATTTTAATTGGAAAAGTAACCCCACTATGTTTAATTTGTAAAGTACCTTAATATTAATAAACTGATCACATGAGCATAAAATCTTTTTTCACCCTTTCAGCTTCAGCTACATTGGTAGCGGGAATGTCGTTGTTTGTTGCAACTATCCCCACTGAAATGCCCCAATCTCTAAAGGTTGGCAAAGTAGAAAACGAAGGAGAACACGAGCATCGTTCCATTGAAGGTGCGATTCGTTCTGTTTACAGCATGCGTTTGAACGAAGTTACGGGCACTATCGAACCTGAGTGGGTTGAAGAAGCCATTGTTCAAGCTGATGCGATTCGTTTGACACGTCGTGCTAACAAGCCATTGAAATGGGAAGAGATGGGTCCCGACAACGTAGGTGGTAGGATTCGCGCATTTTTGATTCACCGCGATTCTGGCAATATTTGGTTTGCTGGTGGTGTAAGCGGTGGATTGTTTCGCTCTATTTCTGCGGGTAATAGCTGGAATCCAGTGAATGATCGTCAGGAAAACTTGAACGTTACATGTATTGCACAAACCGTGAACGGTACCATTTTTTACGGTACAGGTGAAGGTGGATTTGTGAACTTATCGGGAACTAGAAATGGATCTCCTGCATTCTTGGGCGCGGGTCTATACAAGAGCAACGACGCTCGTGGTGTTTCGTTTACTAAAATGACAAATACGAGTGCGGCTAGCTTTATGCAGTGTAATTCAATGGTAGCGCATCCAAAGGAAGATAAATTTTACCTAGGAACTGAGGATGGTATCTACGAGTTCACCAACAATGGTGGAACACAAAAGAAAATTAGTGTCGGTTCTATCAAAGAATTGAAAATGGATAAAAATGGCGTTTTGTGGGCATCTACCGGTTCTGGTTCTATTTTGAAAATGGATGGTGCTGGTGCGATGAAGCAAATGAATGCGAGTGTTAATACTGGCGGACGTACTTCGCTTGCGATTTCACCAGAAGATCCAAATTATGTGTATTTGATGGGTGCAAGTGGTACGGGATCATTTAGTGGATTGTTGCGTACAACGGATGGCGGAGCGACATGGACAAAGTTGGTTTCTTACTCGAGTATCACAGACATCTTTGGTTCCAACAGACAAGGTTGGTACGACAACGTAGTGAGTGTTGATCCGACTAACAAGAATTTGGTTTATATGGGTGGTGTTGATTTGGCGACATGGGATGAGGTGAATGGGTATAGAGAAACAGCCAATACGTTTGATGCAGCCTGGAACAACGGATATGTCCACGCCGATAAGCATTTGATTACTTGGGATATGAATACTACACCTCCATCAATTATTGTTGGTTGTGATGGTGGATTGTTCCGCAGTAAAGATCGCAAGATTTGGACGCCAATTTCTCGTGGATTTAACACAGTGCAGTTCTATAATGTGGCAGCCAATGAATTGGGTCATGTTGTGGGTGGATCACAGGACAACGGTACACATTTGATCAATTTTACTGGAAATTCTTTCGGCGGAGTTCCTTCTAAAAATTCCGTTGAAATTTATGGCGGTGATGGTTTTGATGTCGAGTTTTCTCGCTTCAGCCCTAAAACAGTATTTGCATGTACCTATTACGGAAACGTAGTTCGCAGTGCTAATAGCGGTCAGTCAACCTCTACATTCTTCGATGACCGTCAAGACGGAAAGTCACAAACCGATTTTAATACTACTTATTGCTTATGGGAGTCTGGTCCAAAAAAATCTCGTTTGTATTTGGCTAAGAACTCTGAAGTATGGGTGGCCAATAACCCTACCGATTTTGCTGAAAACGTAAGCTGGTATTTGGTTGCTAACGCATTGGGCAACGATAGAATTATTGAAATGGATTATACTCCTGAAGGAGACAATTTGTTCATTTGTAAAAGCGGCCGTTTGGTTCGTGTGGACAGCTTGAATGCTGCGACATTTACTTTGGCTGCAAATCCAACGGTGATGCAGATTCCAGCGCCTATCGTCCAAAAGAATATTACTCCATCAGGTTTATCAGGTCGTACCATTACTTCAGTAAACGTGGATCAAATGGATAAAAATCACGTAGTTATCACTTTGGGTGGATACGGAAATACAAGTTATGTATACGAATCATTCAATGCTTGTGGTGCTGCGGTAACGTGGAAGAACATTACTGGCAATTTGCCTTCATTCCCTGTGTATGATGCGGTAATCGACGTTGACGATAGCAAGCGCATCGTATTGGCAACAGATTTGGGTGTTTGGTATACTGAGGATGGTGGAAATACATGGGTTGAAGGAAACGATGGAATGGCACGTGTGCCTGTGTTTGAAATTCGTGGTTATGAGTGGAGACCTTGGGAGGGTATGACGATGTATGTGGGAACTCACGGTCGTGGATTCTACCGCAGCAGAACCTTGATGACAGGTACTAAGAATTTGAAGGACAATACATCATTGAAGGTGGTTGTTTATCCAAACCCAACTTCGGATAAGGCTACATTGAGTTTAACGTGTAAGGTTTCAGAAACTGCGATGTTGACGGTTATTAATTTACAGGGTAAAGTTGTTTTGTCGCGCACCGTGAGTGTGGTTGCGGGCGAGAACAATTTTTCAATTGATTTGACAGGAATGGCGAAGGGTTACTATTTCGCTTCTGTGAAGGGTGCAAATACGCAGGGAACTGTAAAGGTTTGCGTTCAATAATTTTGTTTCAATAACTACTAAGTGAGGAGGCCGCGTGAGCGGCCTCTTTTTTTTATAAAATTCCGGAAAATACCATTCTAGCGGGGCCTTGGAGCTGGATGTTGCAGAAGCCCGAAGGGCTTCTGCTGAAGGCGACCGATAGGTCGCCGCCCCTCGTTGAGACGTGGATGAGGCCGCCGCCCAAGGATTTCATTGTTGCAAGACTTAATGCGGCGGCCGTTACTCCCGTACCGCAACTCAAGGTTTCGCCCTCAACACCCCTTTCGTAGGTGCGCATCGCAATGTGACGGTCGTCTATGATGTTCACCGCATTTACATTAATCCCCGCCTCTGTATATGGTGCATTGTATCGGATGCCTTGTGCCCAAGCCATCAGATCGATTCCCTGGATATCCTCCGATTTTATTGCTACAAAATGGGGCGATCCGGTATTCAAATCGTAAGAATGGTTGTTGAGTTCGTGAATCGCATCGACATCGTTCATCGACAATGAGATCCATTCTGTCATTGGTAGTTGCGCGGTCTGCGTTGGTATAGGTAAATGGGTCGCCGTATGCGCGCCATCTGGCGCCCAAAATCGCAAAGATTTCTCCGCAGAAAATATAACTGTGGCATCCGCATCTATCGTATCACCCAAGCCGAGAGAAAAAGCCCAAGCCGCAATACATCTGCCACCATTGCCACACATGCTGCTCTTGCCACCGTCACTATTGAAATAGACCATCTCAAAGTCGTAGCCATCCTTGTCCTGCAATAGCATCAAGCCATCGGCGCCAATGCCAAATTTGGGATGACATAATCTGGCGATCAATGATTTTTCGGACCCCACGGATGCAATAGACGCGGCAACGTAATCCTGCCAAACACCCCCGCGATTATCGATTAAAATAAAATCGTTGCCCGCACCTTCATATTTTACAAATGCCAAACTCATTGTTTCAATTTTTCCAAAATGGCCCTATCAGCAACTGGTTTTAGATTTGCTGTTGAACCTGGTATCAAAGGTAGGTAGTAAAAATCATTGCCCAATTGTAGGTAGTATTCATCGCCTAAATGGAAAATGAGGATGTCGGATGTGCCCGCATTCCAGAGGGTAAGGTTGATTTTGCCATTGGCCTGTCCGCCCATAAAAACTTGCGGTTTGGTAATCCCCGATTGCTCGCTTAAAGTGATTAGAAATTGCTTGGTGCCCTCAAGTTTTGCTTTCTTAAAAGAGGGTGAACTATTGCTGTTCGATGAAATTTCATCGCCCTCTGCGTTTTGGGCGACTCTAGATTTACCCGTATAACCCGCGATAGTATCGCTGAGGATGGATGATTCCATTTTTCTTTTCGCGTTAGGTTTTGAGTTCTCTGCTTTGTTCTCCGCGACAGCGACTTTAGAACGAGGATTGCTGTTTAATTCAATGGCTGACACTATAAACGGTGCAACATTTACAGATCTTATTTCCTTGTTTTTATCCAAGCCATCCATTTGACGGCCCCTATCTGACCGCGCATCGTCTTTCAACGGTGACGCATAAACATCTTCATTCATTGGCGCTTCTACCATCGCATCACTAGATTCTTCGTTGTCCGCGATGATTTCAGGCATCAGGAAAGTATCCGCCGTCGCCGATTTAGATTTCGATTCATCGGATTCACTGAGCTGAGGCTCAAGTTTTTGCAAAGCCGATTTTTCTGACCCTTGATTCACATCGTTTTTAGCCACAACACTTTTTGCTTCACCATCGAGCCACTGAAATTTATACGTAACGCCTAAACCCACCGCCAAGATGATCAGCGTAGCTGCGACCGACCACCAAATGTTTCTGCTGGTGAAATCGTCTTCTACCTCCTCTGTGATCCGATTGGCAATAAAATCCTTAAGCTCCGCAGCGCCCTCCTCGCGAATCCCCTGAATCATGAATTGCTGAAACTGAATATGATCCCACACTTCAGGGCTTTCCTTTGCTTCCCGCTCAAAATTCTGCGCATCAACCTCGCTCATTTCCTCGTTGAGATAACTTTCGATGCGTGGGTCGTTGAGGTTCATGGTAGGCATTGATTTTAAGATTCAGTATTCAAGTAAAAATCGCTTGCGCTATAATTCTGTTTGATGATTCCCTCCAATCCTTTGAGACATTGGTGTTTTTTTGCTTTGGCAACCGAAGCACTGGCCAAACCGTTCGCCGCGGCAATGGTCTTCATGTCGAAGCCGTCAAAGTAAAACATAATCAATATGTTACGACATTTATCTTGCAAAGATTCCATCGCTTTTCGGACGATGCTATAGTCCATTTGTTGACCCACATTGGGAGAGTCTGCAATTTCTCTTCCGGTGATGTAGTTTTCGCCTTTCAATCGTTTTCTCTTGTCCAATTGTTTAAGCCAGGTGTTTTTGGCGATGGCGAAAAGGTAGGTTGACAGCTGAACTGTCAGTTCGAAATGGGGCTTTCTGACATTTTGCCACAGCGCAACTAAGGTGTCTTGCAAAACATCTTTGGCATCGTCTTCATTTCCTGAGTTTTGAAATACGTGATTAGAAATCATGGCCTCGTATTGCTTATACAAATCAATCAGCACCTCGCGGTCTCCTTCATGGATGCGCGCAACAATTTCGGTGTCTTTTCGGGTTTGATTTGGCATTGCACAGGGGCTTAATACGCTTTCATCGATAAAGGTAAATCCTTCGTAGTACAAAGTAAACGAACTACACCTAAACTGCGTTAATATTCGGTACAAAATTTGATTCAAGCACGCACATGAAACAGTTATTAGACAAACACAAAATTTTAACCCTCGTTTTGGCTGGTGTGGCCGGTGGCGTTGCCAGTTTGGGTGGTTACATGGTTGTTGCCTCTAATCAAGCTACAACCATCGAAGCAAAACAAAACGCTTCTGGTCAGTTGGCCAGATACGCAAGTTTAAACGCAGTTCCAGCATTCGATTTTACGGGTGTATCTGAGATTGCAAATCCCGCCGTAGTGCATATTAAATCTACGATTTCTGGGGGCAATGCAATGGGTGAGGGGAATCGACAGCAGCAAATGCCGGTTGATCCTTTTGAGTTTTTTCGCGGGGGCCCAGGAATGGATTTTCAGCAGCAAGGTCCGCGTCAGGCCAGTGGCTCAGGGGTGATTTTGAGCGATGATGGTTTTGTGGTGACAAACAACCACGTGATTGATGGCGCATCGAAAATCGAAGTGGTTTTGAACGATAAGAGAACGTACGTGGCGGAGTTGGTTGGGACGGATCCAAATACGGACATCGCTTTGTTGCGCATCGGAGAAAAGGGATTGCCGTTTTTGAAATTGGGTAATTCGGATGAGGTGAAAGTAGGGCAGTGGGTGGTCGCAGTTGGAAATCCATTTAATTTAAATAGCACGGTTACATTGGGAATTGTGAGTGCGATGGGCAGGAATATTGATTTGTTGCGGAGCAAGGGGAACAAATATGCGATTGAGAATTTCATTCAGACAGATGCAGCGATCAACCCAGGTAACTCGGGCGGTGCGTTGGTGAATACAGCGGGAGAATTGGTGGGGATTAACACGGCAATTGCATCAGAAACAGGTAGTTATGCCGGATATGGTTTTGCGGTGCCGGTGAATTTGGTGAAGAAGGTGGTGAACGATATCATGAAGTATGGCAAGGTGCAAAGGGCGTTGTTGGGCGTATCGATTCAAGAAATTTCCCAAGAACTTGCCGATGCGCAGGGGTTGAAGGATTTGAAAGGGGTGTATGTGGCCGAGGTGGTGGAGAACGGAGCGGGTGAAAAGGCGGGCATCAAAAAAGGCGATGTGATATTGAAAGTCGCTGGCATCGAAGTGAATACCTCGTCGAGGTTGCAAGAGGAGGTTGGGAAATATCGTCCTGGGGATAAGGTTGTGATTACGGTACGACGTAAGAGTGGGGTAATGGATATCGAGGCGACGTTGTTAAATGCCGATGGAAAAGCCAAGTTGGAGGTTGCGGAAGCGGAAGTGAGCGATGCTTATTTAGGTATGAAGATGGACAATGTCACTAGGGAGGAAAAGCTCGCTTTGGGCGTGAAGTCAGGTGTGAAGGTGACAGCATTGGACAAAGGATTGTTCAAGGATGCGGGAATTCCAGCCGGTTTTGTGATCACACACATCAACAACGAGCCAGTTTATTCTGCAAAAGGAGCCAGCAGTTTGTTGAAGTCTTTGTCGGGCGCGATCACCATAGAGGGATTTGCTGCCGATAAAAAAGAGCGGGTTTTTGCGGTGAAGTTGCCGAGGAAAGATTGATTTGG
>Ga0078894_10000011_pt1 | contig 117099 bp, 139 predicted proteins | sample LauGreSu1BDMLBSD_2_FD_67506 | JGI IMG/M metagenome (GOLD analysis project Ga0078894, IMG submission 67506) | Freshwater lake microbial communities from Lake Michigan, USA - Su13.BD.MLB.SD (version 4) (version 4) | ecosystem: Environmental > Aquatic > Freshwater > Lake | place: Lake Michigan...
ATCACTTAGCCATTTTCTGTAATTAGATTTAACTACTGCTTCTACTTTAGGATCACTTGTAATGGTTAGTACATGTAAGATTGACCCATGGTCTTTACAAAGTATTTTAGATATTTCAATTATAGTGTAGTCTTTAGCTAACAAGTTTTCTGCAACTAGTTTACGCATCTCAACTATATAACTGTTTTTTCTTTTTCTGATTTTATTAAAATACTCATACAATGGTAAGGCATCAACTAATCTTTTTAACTCAGAATCTAATGACTCAATTCTTTGATGTAGAGTCATTTGAGAAAAACCTATTCCTTTTTTAATAGGTGCTTTAACCCGCTTTACCATATCATACCAATTCTAATTCTTCTTCTATTATTTCTACAGCAACATCTTCTTGCTTAACCATATCTTCAGGTAAGAATCTTTTAGCATCATAGTATTCATATGGAAAACAACCACTCAAATTAACTTCTTCTAAATCAAAACCTAATGTATTTGCCTGTATACCCATTTTAACTGCTCTTACAACAGTATATACATTACCTTTCTTAATCCATTGATTTGTAGGTATCTTGTCAGGCTTATTGCTGTCATTAACACAAACTACTCGCATTTAACTCAACTTTTAAGTTTAACTCTTCAAGTGACATAAGTATTTCATACATGTCATCAAATGAACCTGACTTGATATCATATGAACCTTTACTGTCAACAATCATTGCACACTGTTCTGCCTGATCAGGAGAATGTTTGCACACTTTTATAAGACAAGCCATAACATATAAGAAGTCATGACTGTTATCATTATAAAGTGTTATTTTATGTGTCTTTTCCAAAACCATGATATTTATTATCTAAATTAGTTATTATTTTGGTCAGTTCCAATTATTATTGTGTTACCTAATACATTCATTGACTGTACAATATCATTGTAACCTTTACCATATGGGTCAACATAATTCTTAAAAGGTTTAAAATAACCTTTCTTAATTAAGTTTTTAATTCTAACTATTAACACTTCCATTCTTTCTTTATTCTCAGGTAATAAAGCTTCTAAATCAAATAATGCAGACTCAATTTTAGCCAGAAACAAATTTATCCTGGTATTAAATGCATCTTTTATATAGATTTTATTACTATAATCATCAAATAAGTCAAGTAATGTAGCTAATGTTTTAGAATCAGTATTACCAAATACAGCCATAGGACCTTCAATAAATTTATCTGACCATTCCCACCACTCAAGTAAGTCTATTTTAAGGTTAAACTTAAATCTTTTATCTTCAACTACTTCATCAATATCATATAGAGCACTAGATATTTTTACAGCTGCTCTAATGAACTTGATATTATCTGGATCATATTCTGCCATATCTATTTCTTTTTAAACTGTTCAAACCATTCTTTAAATAAATCTTTACCCCAGTACTTAGTTGCTTTACCCTGATACTTATAATAAAATATTGCATAATCTCTCATATCTTCTTCACTATACATTCTTTCAGCTTGCCATTTAGCTCCTTCTTTCATTCCTGATAAAAATGCCGCTTTAGCAGTATCAATCACTAATTGACCTTTGACATCAGCATCTTTTGAAATAAAAATACCATATTTGTCTTTCTGCAATCTTTTAGCAGCTTCTTCTAATGTTTCCATCTTATTCTGATTTAAAAGTTAATCCATTCTTTTTCTTAAAATAAATGCCATTATACCAATAATTAAAAAAGGTAATGCTATACCCCAATTTTCTGGGTGAAATCCTATTTCCATATTATTCTGGTTTAACAGCTAATTCTAAAAAATACTCACTTATGCCTAAAGAAAGCATGTTATTTTCAATCGGATCACCCATAAAATCAGAGACTTCCTGTAACTCTTTTTCAGTAATGTACCATTTAAAAACAAACTCACATGACACATCATATATTCTTAACTGAAATTCTTTAATAGATTTATACTCTCCTTTTTCACCATCTGGATTACTCCAAAAGTTAAAAAACTCTACTATTTTATTTACAATTTCTGGTGCCTTTTCTTCTTCCATCTTATTCTGATTTACATCTTATATACATTGCAATTACAAATAATACCACAACAAATATTGTCAGTATTTCTTCTAATTTTTCCATCTTATTTATTTATTGAATTCCACAATTTCATAACTATAACTATACCTAATAGTATAAACATCAGTTCCATCTTATTCTGATTTAAAGGTTATCAATTTCTTGTTTAACTTCTTGCCAATACTCACTTGCTTCTTCATTACATCCATAATAAGTATTATTACTTGGAAATGTACAACCACTTTTTAATATCTCATCAACACATAATAAAGCACATTTTTTAGAATCAAGCATTAAAAAATGTTTATTTTCATAATTAAATTTATTTACTAACTCTTCAGCTTTTTCTTTTGGTGTCATAACTTAATATTAAAATCTTTCCACTCAATTTTACTCTGATCAAATCCTGATAATGCTTCAGTAACCCACTTCTCATCTATAGTATCCATGTAACATAAGATATGTATTACTGCTGTTTCATCTACAGATAGTCTTAAACATCTACCAATACGTTGACTTGACTTACGTTCATTACCATATGCATGTAAAATTATACACTGTTTAAGATTAGGTATATTAATACCCTCACTTAATTGTAATACACAAGATAGTTTAGTAATTTGACCTGACTTGAACATTTCTAGATTCTCATTAGACTCAGGATTATTACTATGGTAACTGTATGTACATAATTCATCTGCCTGATCTTGAGTATTAGCAAATATAATACACTTAGAACTTATTGACTGACTTAATAGTTTAGTGTATTTTTCTTTACTTGGGAACTCCATCATAGCTTTCATTCTCATTACTCTTGAGATTTGCTGCTCTTTGCCTGGACGGGATGTTTCTATCCTATTGCACCAATACTGATAATTAGCATATTCTGTAGTAAAGAATTGTTTATGCTTACTACCAGCTTTAACATTCTTATTAACATCATCTAACTTAATCTGATGCACTATGATTCTATAATCATTTAAGATATTATCATTGATAGCATCATCAGTTAAATATTCATAGCATATAGGATAAAACTCTTGCATCATCTCACCTTTCTCACTATTTACCATTTTAGGAGGAGTACCGGTAAGTCCTAAGATCTTACCGTCATACTCATCTAAAAATTCTCTATGTGACGGGAGCAATGAATGTGCTTCATCAAAGTATATCATGTCAAACTCTCTTGGGTCTAGTTTATTTAAACTTAAGTAAGTAGTAAACTGTACATTGTCAAGTAAATGTGACTTGTTAAACTTAATAGCTTCAGTTCTCCATGAAGTAAAAATACTAAGCTTTGGAGCTACTATAAGTACATTCATTAATGGAGTCATATTCTTTTCCATATGCATAAGACCAACTAAAGTCTTACCAGTACCAGTAGCAAGTGATAAACCACATTTTTTTCTCTTATTAGTAGCATCAAGTGCTGCCTGTTGTATTTCTTCTCTTGTCATATTAAATTAAGTTGAATACCTTTTTTTGTATAAATTCATTAGCAGAAGATGGATCTGACATAACTTTAATTGTTTTGATATGCTTATCAATATTCTTTAAAGTTTCTTTATGATCATATGATTCATATGCTTGAATAAACACATTTAAAAATTGTTTTTTAACCCATCTGTCAGCAACACCAATTTTAATAAATAAATCACTAAAAGCTTTACACATTTCTTTAGCTTTTGGATTGTTAATTTTAAACTCTCCATTTTTAATTTTAGCACTTGAAGTTGCAATAGCATTATATGTGTTTGTATTATTACAAATTGATGCAATCATAAGAGCTTCTAAATGATATAGACCCATGTATTCTTGCAAAGTAGCATAATCAGGATTACAATATGAAAATGCATGAATATAATCTTTTAACAACCATGCTTTAGATGAATTATTATAACAAGCCATTGTTTCAACAAGATCTTCTTTGCTAATTATTTCAATATATTCATATCTTACTGGAATACCTTCTCTTCTACAACAGTCTAATAAATGATCACCATCTATTACATATGTTAAATTTGTTCCAGTAAAAAAATCTACTTTACAACATATAACTTGTCTAGTGTTACCTTTTTTACGGACACTTTCTACTAAATCTTGTGTATGCTTAGATCCTGTTGGTCTTTGCATAGGTAATCTGTTAAACATATTATAATTTGTAGTAACAGATATTTTAATAAAATCATTTTTGTTTTCTTTCATCTTTTCAGTCTTTTAATTTCAGTAATTTTTTATTTTAACCAGCCCATTGTTCTAGCTTCAGCTGGGTTATTGTGAATATAATCATGGCAGTTACGGCATGTAACCAACCAGGTGCTTTGAACTAAATAGAATGCATCTCTATTAGATCCTGCAAATGTATGGTGAATATCTGTACCCATATTAGTACAACCACCAACTTTTACTTGACATAATGGAAACTTTTCCATGTGCTTAGCTCTTAGTTGTAGATACTCAGCATCAAGTTTCTTTCTCTTTGCTGATACTTGAGGTATAACCTTATGATCAGGATCTTTAGATTGTATTTTACCCCAACAGTTCTTGCAATACTTATTGCCTTCAAAATTCTTCCAAATATACTGCTCAGAATCACACCCTGAGCAGTACTTTTTTTTCTTTTCCATTTATTTATCAGTTTTACTTTCTAAACAAAATTGACAACATGGTTTATTATCTAAAACAAGAATGCCTAAATATTTTTTGCAATAAAAACATAACTCTACAGTAATCATTATTTAGCATTTTTTAATCTTGGTAAAGTATTCATGTCTCTTTTTAAGTCATGAAAGTTTTTAGGTAATATACCCTCAGTAATAAATAAACCTATTACCTGATCTTTAGTAATACCTAAATCCTTGAAAGTTAATGTGTTTTTAAATTCCACATCTGTTTCTTCAGTTTCTATAAAGAATTGTGTTAGTGGACTTTCAGGAAACAATGTCTTGAATATAAAATTACTATAAGCATTAGTTAACTTTTGCTTATACAAATTTATAACATTTTGACCTTTCATATATACCTTACTAACTCTTTGTTTCTTTTTACTACACATAGTAGCTAATTCTTGTTGAGTAAATGCACTTAAGCCATACAAAGCACGTTTATACAAATGATTCTGATAGTTATTATAACTATCTTGCTCATATTGCATATAAGTTTCACCTCTATATAACTGGTAAGACTCTATCTTACCTGTGTATTCTAATTTTTTTTCTTGTATCTCCATGACCATTAGGATTTTCAATTAATAAAAAAGGGATAGCTTTTACACTATCCCTATATACATAAACTTAATTAATTTTAGATGTTGAATTCATCTGATGCTGTAGGATTAACTGCAGATAATTTGATTTTACTTTGACCATTAGCAGCTTTAATCTCTTCAGAGTTATCATGCTTTACTAATTCATCAGTAACATTAGTAATAATTGTATAAATAGTTTTTCTATAAATAGATTGACCATTTATTTTACATACTACACCAGTATTACCTGCATACTTAAGATTCTTAGTCTCATCTTTTTTATTTGGTGCTTTAGTAGATTCAATGATTACTATTTTACCCGGTAATATTTGACCAGCATAATAAGCTTCTTCTTTTAAATCTTCCATTGTACCAACAATTAAAGCACTAACTACTCTTCTTCTTAAGAAGCCATTATCATCAAAGATGCTTCTTACTTGTTCTACTCTAACATATCCATAGTCAGGATTGTTTACTGACTGAGTGATGACATTACCTAGTTCATCACCAGTTACTTTAACTTTTGTTTCCATGATAAATGTTTTTTACGGTTTAAACACTATTTTATTTTATGATTGATGAGTATAAATTGACACTTGGTATACTCTCCAAGTAAGATTATATGTCAAGACTGTCTATCATATCCAGATCATCTGGTGACAAGTCTTCTAGTGAGATTTCTTTAACTTCAGATTCATCATCTACGTGAAAGCTGAAGTCATAAACTTTTTCTTGTTTTTCTGTGGAGTTTTCATCTAGTGCAGAGCTAGTAAAAGGATTGTGAATTGCTTCACCTGCATTTGAACATAATAAGTACTGAATTTCAGAATCACTCATAGATAAATATTGTTCTATTGTGATATTAATTACACGGCCATTGGGTAACTGATAAAGCATCTTATTATAAATATCTTTAAATTTACATCTAAATTATAATATAGCCTTATTTTCAGTCACAATTTCTGCACTATATAGCTAAATAATAAAGGGGAACACCTAAATATTCCCCATATTATTATTTTCTGGTCATGTAGTATACTCAGATACTCTCTTTAAATCCATTATATCATCTTCAAGCCAAATAAAATCTTCAAACTTAGCAGATAATTGTGTTATTATTATTTCTCCTGTTTCATTATAGGTTGGGGCTTCCAATGATAATTGACCCCAATCTCCATACCCATTTACTGCTATTACTTTACAGTCCAGGTAACCCTTTTTATCTAATTCAGTATTTTGTGTATACTGTCTATTAGAGAACCAATTCTTAAAACTATATCTACCCATCTGATCAACTTTAGGTTTGATGGGTAGTTTTTCACCAAGTAATAGTTTAGTGTATAGTTTTAACAGGGTATCATTTTTTGACAGTATTTCTTTAAATAACTCTTTTACATCAGGGTTATTATGTAGTACACAATCATCAACTGTTTTTAAAACTATTGCAGTATCTACTTCAACGTTAATATGATTCTCCATAAAATTCATCTAACATTTTCATTAATAACTTGTTTCTCTTCTCATTTCTTTCATGGTACCTACCTATTAATAAGGTAGTATATGCTATTTCATTTTCATGTTTGCATTGACTATAAACCTGTTCTAATACCATATGTAATCTAGGTTTTTTATCTGCTTCATCAACAATAGCAATTAGTTCTTTCTTTCTTTCTTTAGTGATACCTAATGCATCAACTAATTCAATTCCACTGTCATCAATTACTGATAACTTAAACACTTTATTAGTGTTATAATTCTTTTTTCTGAATAAATTTCTAAACATGACCAAATGTTTTACTTGTTATTAATTCTTTTATCTATTTCTACTACTATAACTACAATCCATATGACTGCTAGTATAGCAAACCCACTAATTAGTAATGTTTTCATAAACTCTAAATTCTAAACACATTATTGCATACTGGATCTCATTTCTCATATAGTCTTTTTCAACCTGAGAAATATTTAGTGAGTCAATATCATTTAGACTCTCTCTTAGACTTTTCAGTTCCTCTTCCATCTTTTTCTTTATTATACTTGTTTAACCTTTCCATAATCTTCTGATTTACAGACTGATTACGGTCTTTATCTTTTTCTTTACTCATAATGTAGTAATATATAGTATATCATTATTACCTACAAGTTTGTTGAATTTTCTTACTGCATCAACATAATTACTTGCATCAATGTTAATACCACTACATAATTCTTTTGCTATTAAATAGCAGATGTGAAATCTTTTCATAATCTTTTCAGTATTTAGTTTTAGAATATAAGTATTCATAATACACTTTTTCCCCTTCTGTGATTGTAGTATCTTTATGCAGATCCATGTGTCCTCTATAATGATACACTTTAGTCTGTAATACTCTTTCTTTATTTTCTACTGTAAACAGTAACACAAGAAGAAATATTATTACAGATACTACAACTCCTGTTTCAATTTTTTTATTGTTTGTCATCATAATTAACAATACAGATTAACAAAATAATTAAAAGACCAATTGGGCCTGATAATAATGCTACAATGTCAAATAAAGTGACATCTTTATATATCTTTTCTTTAATAAAAAAGTAAATAAGATATAAATATGATACAATTGTAATTAATAATAACCCAATTGTTGCTAGTTCAAATAAATCCATATTACATACTAATTAATTTCATTTTCTGTTGCTGTTCTAATCTTAGTTCAGTACCAGTTTTATGATAAAACTTTTTCTTTAACTTTCTCACCATTTGACTTGGTGCTTTACATTCAACTCTGCTTGGTATACAAGCTAATAAGTTTTCAATTTCAATTACTCTTTTCATACTCTTTTTTATTTGTCTGTGATATCAAAATAACCAATTATAATCCCTGTTCCAGTTAATGAACCCAGAGTGTATACTATTTCTGCTTTTCCTATAGGTTCCCAATTACAGGTTACCATTTTGTAAATACATCTTACTTCTCCATATAAAGTAGCTAAGATGAATACTATCCCTAATAAGGGAGCTTTGTCTCTAAACATAATTCCTCAATTTTTACTTGTTCCCGGTTTAAACCTTTATCATATAGAACTAAATCTAATTGCTCTATATATTCTCCTACAGTATGAGCTATAATTATATCTGTAGTATTATCTACTTTACTTGTTACTCTAAACTTCATTTATCTAAATATCTTTCATTAAACATAGTCTGAGTGACTGCTTCAGGTGCAATCTCCTCATTAAAAGCTATTTCTTCTACATATTCTCTATTTTCAGGATTATATATGCTATTCTCATAGTCAAATCCTGGTGAGGTAACATATCTTGCTACCATCACCACTATTACAATCAGATTCATAATTTTCAGTTATTTATAATTTTTCAAAAATCTGGATACTATATACAGACCATTTAATACTTAAATTTTTATATATCCATTTCATATATGAAGGATATAAGTTACAAGCTTCTTCTACTGTGATATTAATAAGTTGAGGTTTATTGCTAAACCAACATTTATCCCATGGTCTAGTTCTTCTTCTAGTACCATAGTTACCTTTATCATTTTTCATATCAAACTCTTGAAATTCAGGTCTTGCCATATGCTTTATGTACATAAGCTCTCCTGGCTCTTGTACTGAAGGTTGCTCTCCAAATGTTATAGTTGAGATTATCATATCTTTTCAGTTTTTAGTTATCAGTTAATAATAAAACATATCATCACCACCAGGTGGAATACTACAGTACTTGAATTCATCAAGGTTCCGTTTGACTGCTGGATGATATGTTATTATTCTTTGTATAAATACCACAAGTCAAACTCTGCTTTACAGGATGAGAGTTTATGCCTGAAACCTTGTGGTAATATTTAACTAGTATTCTTTTCACTCTTTGAACTAGTATAAAGTGTTAGCCGTTAAGTACTATAAGTACTAGCAATGAATTGGCTGATACATTGCTTTTTTCTTTTATTATGATACATAATATAATCTGTTACCTTCATTAGTTCAGGTATAACTGATTAGTATAGATTTACAAATAGACCGGATACTATGATTCTACAATATATAGAAAGTCATACATATCCATGTCATATTTATATACCTTAAGTGGTACATGTTTATGTGACTTATCTACATAAGCTACGGTATGATGAACATCTATATATTCTCCATCAAAGTCTACAGATTCTAATATATCAATACCTCTGTAGTTATTAGCAAGTAACATTGCTATTGATTCCTGTTTAGTTACTGTTTTCATATCTTATATTTTAAATTTTAAATAAACCGGATTCTATAATACATTTATTCATTATAGTACAAGAACTAATATATATAATAACATATATACTAATAGACTAATGACTATACTCATAGTTTTAGCTATATACTCTTAATACATAGTACTTTAGGGTGTATTTTACAGTGTTTTAACACAGTTTAGATATGAGGATAGTATGACACCCTACCACTAATACACACTTAAACATACAATTTTTACCATAGACCAAAAACTTAACTACCTGATTATCAGTAAGTGAGTCTACTTTGTCCACCGTGTGGAGACAACTTTCTATTATCTTACCAGGTATATTGTGTATATATAATATTATGCTAATGAATCCACAGTGTCTTCTGTTACTTGTGTATAATAGTAAACTGTGTATACCATATAGGTAATGAATCCTACTGACCATATAATAACTATATAGACCACAGTAAATAAAAACAATATACCTACGCTTATTACGGCATAGGTATATGTTATTACTATAATTCTACATCAAAAGTTTTAGCCTGTGGTGCAAAGCTCAAAGAACTTACCACTTCTGCACCTACTCCTGCTTTATGTATCATCCAGCTTGGCTCTCCGTCCTCTGGATTAAACCAACTTACTACTAAATCATCAGACAGGTTTGTTACGTTTTCTGCTATACGGAAAGTGATTCCCGTATTAGTACTACCAAATAGTTTACCTGTTTTTGGATTCTTAAGTATGTCTATTTTAGTTAGACCATTAGACATTGCAAATCCGTTAATTGACTGTGTTCTTGTAAATGTGCTCATAATTTTTATTTTTTAGAGTTAAACAATATATATCCATATTAGTTGAAAAATGGATAAAGATGCGTAGCAAAAAAATACACTATAAAAAATAAACCTCTACCTATTACGGTAGAGGAATATCTTTAGAACTCTTGCATTACAGTTACTGGTGTGAAACTTAAAGTTGAAACAACTTCAGCACCAGCACCTTGTCTGTGTATCATGTATGATGGTTCTCCGTCTTCAGGAGAAAACCATGATATTGCTAAATCATTACTTAATGCAGTAATGTCTTTAGCAAGACGCAATGTGTTACCCTTTGAGTCAACGGCAAATAAGTTACCGTTTTTAGGGTTTTTCAAGATATCAAATTTAGTGATACCGTTTGCTGATGCATAAGCACCAATGTTCTGTGTTTTAGAAAATGTAGACATGATCTTTAATTTTTATTAGTTAAACAATTTATATCAATATCAGTTAAAAAATGGATAAGGCTGACGCAGTCAAAAAAAAAGAGAGGACTTTAATCCCCTCTTGTTATTACTCTTTAATAGGTCTACTGCAAGATAGAATATTCTTCTCTATCTTCTCAATAGTGAACCAAGATGTTCCATCATACCCATCAAACTGAATCTCTTCTTCAGGGTGCAGATCTACTTCATAAGGTGTATACCCACCCTCTGCACAAGCTTCTTTAAATAAAGAATCTGAATATACACGTTCAAGATCTTCATCCTCAAACATGTAATAACAATGATCAATTATGGCTCTTTTTAATTCTTCAAGTGTATCACACACTGTCCAGAACTCTGCACCATAACTACTTTTATTTGCTGTAAATACTTTTTTCATAATATATAATTTAAATTGTTAATTATTAATAGTTAAAAAATGGAAAAAAAGAATGGGTATAAACCCACTCTTGTTATTTACTTAACATCCCATTCTTGAATATGATAATGATATTCTAATGGGTCTTGCATCATATGTATTTCATTTAAATACATCATCTCTGCACTTTCATAACTATTGAATGTACCTTTATTATCTTGCATCCAATCTTGAAATGATTTGGGTTCAACTAACTTGTTATCACGTACAATCATTCTATTCATCTCTGAATTAGCAAGGGCTAATGATGTATGTACACTACATATAACTGTTGAACCGTGTTCACCTGTAACTCTTTCATAAGAGTTAGATAATATTATAAATACTTTTTCCATAATCTTTAAGTTTATAATTAGTTAAAAAATGGTAAAATAAGAGAGAGCATAAGCTCCCTCTTGTTAAGGTATCAACATTACTGATCTGATATTTTTATCAGTTAATTCATCATACTCAGTGATTAAGTTGAACCAATGGTTGGCATAACCACTACTGTTCATGCAACGGCAAGTGATTCTTTCTTCTCTTAAAGAACCATAGAAAGAATAGTTATACTCACCTAATATGAATGAACCTGCATAGATCCATTCATTACCCTTTGCATCACGCATTGGGTGTATTGCTCTTACTGCATTTTCTAATGCTTCTCTAATCTTTTCCATAACATATATTTTATTGACAGTTAAAAAATGGAAAAAATAAAGGGGTATATTAATCCCCTATAGTCTTAAGAATCTCCAGCATTTCCTTTAGTGCTGTTCTATAACCAATATGCCAATGCCAATCATTATCAGTTGGTAAATCACCTGATTCTATCCAATGAGTAGTATCATCTATATTTTCTTGTAGTGATTCTTTTAATCTTTCTAATTCTTTTATATTCATAATCTTTAAGTTTAAATTATTAACAGTTAAAAAATGGTTTATTAAAAAGGGGGTATTATTCCCCCCTTTTTTACAAGTTTTTAAACATAGCAACTAAGTCAGCATGGTCATCATTACCATTAATGTCATCTAACTTAGGTAACTCAGGTAAGTTAACATCTTTGCCTGAATATACATTCCAATCTACTGAACCATAACCTGTACGTTTATCAAAGTTCTCCATGACATATGCATGAAGCATTTTCCATATATCATCACAATACATGCCTGTAAGTTTATGATATCCATCAATAGTGAGTCCATCAAATCTTGGTACATAACCCATAGTATCCCATGAGTAACCATCTTCAAACATTCTTACTTTCTTTGCAACAAATGTTATTACAGGAAAAGCAATAGTGTTTTCTACCTCAATTTTCTTTTTATACGTTATTGTTTTCATAATAAATAGTTTTAATTATTAATAGTTATAAAATGGTCCCCGCAGGGGAAATAGTGTGCATCATTTAACACACACTATTTTAAACAGACCTTGAGTATATCCATTACTCATAAGTTGTTTCTTTTTCCAAAGGGCTAATGCCTTAGAAGGAAACACAAAGCTCTCTATGAGTCTTGTGTTATTATAGTATTCTAATCTATACATGGTATTATAATTAATAACAGTTATAAAATGGTAAGACAAAAAAAGAGAGAGAGTATTAAACTCTCTCTCAATGTTGCTGGCTAAAGCCTGTTCCGGTACTTACATCTCCAAAGCTATAAGGAGAACGCCTCTGACTTGAAACATAATGAGTATTGATAGAGATCATTAGTTCACTCTATCCATAATAGTTAAAAAATGGATTAAGACAAAGAGAGATAACCTCTCCTTTCATCAGAAAGGGAGGTCATCTTCATCAATATCATATGTATAATTCTCAAGGCTATCCATAGCCTCAAGAGTTATACGCATCATATCATTGTAATAGTCTTGCTCCTCTTGGAGCATGATATTAATATCATTGAATTCAGTATCACGCATAATATATAATTTTAAAGTTAATAACAGTTATAAGATGGTTAAATAAAAAAGAGAAACACCCGAAGGTATCTCTCTTGCTTTCTCCTGATCTTGCCAAAGCTAAGCTCAAATGATGTGTGTTTACATAACATACACATCATTCATTATAATTTATAAACAGTTATAAGATGGTAAAGAAAAAAACATAAGAGCCTAAGCTCTTATTTTTTGTACTTTTCTGAATCAGGTGCGGCTAATACACCCATTAATAAGAAGAATGTTAAACCTATGAACACAGCAGCCAGTGTTGTCATGTGTTCAAGTATGCTCTCTGTAGCTGCATAGCCAAGCATGATTGTACATGCAATCATAATCTTGTAGTGTAAAGAATATTTCATAGTGTGTAATTTTTAATTAAATTAAGTTAGAAAATGGTTGCCTTGCGCAGCAAGCATGGGGGGTACCACCTCTGGCTTCAGGGGGTGGGGGTGTTGTAGTAGGGGTCCATCACAAAGCCCTACATATATAAATTCCCCTAGCCGTAAGTTCATCACACCTGGGGTGAAAATAACCCGCAAAAGTTATTGTGTATTGTACCAATGTTATTATATTTGTACTAATTAGTTTTTAAATTTTATTGTTATCATTAATCCTCAGATGTATGTCTGGGGATTTTTGTTTAAGATATTACTCCTGTGTTCAAGTAGCACAGGTCCAGTACCAGTTAAGCATCCCATAAGATCTGCTTGTTGGTCTTCTCTGCTCAGGAAAGTGGAATTGATTTATAGGTGTAAACGCGTTACCTCTATAAGCAACCATATAACTGCAGCAACCCCAAGTAAGTTTCTCTGATCAGGAAATACTGCTTGGGTTTTTTTATTTATATTTACAAGATAAAATTAATATTATGAGACACGTAGAAAAAGCATTATTAAAATACAATGAAGAGAATAATGAGAAATGGACACAGTTCATTCAAATTGAAAATGCAGAGGATGTAAAAGATGTAGCACCTGTAGTAAAATTTACAATACAATCTGATCCAATTAGTGAAGTAGGGGTTAATGGAGTACAAGCATTAGATATGTTAAAGTATGTTAAGTGTTTATTTGAAAGTTTAAATGATGCATTTCCATGTAAAGAAAATGTTTTGAGTATTACAAAAATTGAAGAAGCTATTCACTGGCAAGATGCTAGAACTAAAGATAGACAACGTAGACAAGTAGAAGGTCATAATAAAAAGTAAATAGTTACTATGAAGTTATATATTGAGAAACCTAAAACTGTTGCTGCTATGCAATGGGATGGTACAGAGAAGATGGCTATTGAGATTTCTAGTGATGAGAAATTTGAAGGTATGTTGGATTACAGGCAGAGAAAATTTTTTGCATTCTGGATGTATGACGGGGATAGAGAATATAGAGTGCATGAGGGGGACTATATATTAAAGGATTGGAATGGGACTTATTCTATGGTACCAAAAAAATTATTTGAAAAATCTTTTGAAGAAGTCAAAGAATAATTATTATATTTGTTGAGCTGATAAGTGTTTACGGTTCATTTATTTTGTGATTAAAAGTTATATCTAAAAAGTAAGCTCTAGTTAATTCTTAGGGCTTATTTTTTTTAAAAAGGAAAAGCATGGCAATTTTTGATTATCATTACAGACAGGTATTGAAAGATATCTACTGGAAAGGGTTTGTATATGAAGACCCTAACAGAAAAGGAGTAGAAAGAAAGCAGATAGCAAAAGCTACTCTAAGTTGTAACCCACATGAAGGCTTCCCTGCCTTGACTACAAAGCAAGTTTATTTTAAAGGTGCAGTAGCAGAGTTATTATTTTTTATGTCAGGTTCTACTGATATAAGAAACTTGTGGAAAATGGATGTAAGATTCTGGGATAAGGATTGGGCACGTTATCATAAGTTTACTGATGAAACTATTAAGTACTTATATAATGCATGGGAGTATTCTGAAATAGATGATAGAATGAATAGGTTACCAGATTCATTATATGATATGGGTAAGGTATATCCTTATCAATGGAGAAAGGCTAATGGTGTAGATCAGTTATATAATCTTGCATTTAATATGGTCACTAATCCTATGTCAACATCATTGATTGTTAACTCATGGAATGCTGGTGATTTAGTTGATATGTGTTTGCCTCCGTGTCATTATTCATTTCAAGTAATGTGCCAACCAGTAGGTAAAACATATGTGTTTAGAATTATATGGGACCAAAGGTCTACAGATTTTTTCTTAGGTACTCCGGTGAACATGATGTTCTATACCTTACTAGGTCATGTACTAGAAGCATTGACAGGATATAAATGTATAGAGGTATCAGGTGAATTAAAGAATGTACACATATATGATAACCAAATGGATGTAGTAAAGGAACAGTTAGACCGTCCAGTTGATACATATGGTGAGAGTAAACTTGTATTAGATAAATCTAAATTTAAAATATTTATTCAAAATCCTACAAGTTTAAACTTTGATTATGTAATAAAATCATTATCTTTATCAGACTTTAAGTTGGAGGGATATGCAAGTTATCCAAAACTTAAAGTAGAAATGTTAAGTTATAATTAAAAATTAAAGAGTATGAGTACAGTGTTTAAGAGTCTAAAAGGACGTAGAATCTTGGTTAACCAACCAGAGATGAAAGAATCAGCAATTGAATTGACTGAGAAAGATAAAAGTCTTATTGAGCAAGAAGCTATGAAAAAGTGGACAAGATTAGAAGTGTTTGCAACAGGTGAAGAAGTATCTGGAGTAAAAGCTGGTGATCATGTTTACATTTCAGTTAATGCTATTAAAGGAGCTGAAGTAATTGAAGTAGAAGAAAGCATCAAACTTATGTTGAGTGAGTATGATGTTGCAATTGTTTGGTAAGATGGCTGATTTAGTTTGTGATGCATACAAGAGGATGATTTCAAAACCTGAGACATCCAATACATATGATAAGAGTCTGAGAATTATGGCTGAGATTGCTGCAAATAAAACTAATGCAATGTACAAAGATTATATCAGGAAAACTGAGTCTAGTCTTTATGTAGGCAAAGATTCTTTTGCAGGTCAAAAACCTACAGCAGTTACAGTACCTGGCACCGCAATAAGACCAAACCATTACGGTGGAGAGAATAGTACTTATGAAGTATTCAATGTACTAGAAGCATGGGGATTAGATAAAGACTTTTACTTAGGTAATGTTATTAAGTATATTGCAAGAGCAGGTAAGAAAGATCCTGCTAAAGAAATAGAAGATCTTGAAAAAGCTGAGGTGTATTTAAAAAGAAGAATAGCTGAATTAAAAAAATAATATTTACTGTGTGCTATGTAAAATATTATATATACATTAGCACTCCTTTTTATTCTCAGTTTTCGCTGGCTGATTAATCCCAATGAGTTAAATACTTGTTGGGATTTTTTATTATATTTGTCCATCAATTTTTTTAAATTTATACTTTTAGGTAAGGAGATCCCGGATTAATAATCTGGGATTTTGTTTTTTATATTATTATTATGTATATTATAGATATATGTGTAATTAAAAAAAAGAAACATGGATATTTTAAATATTATAAGCTGGATTAAAAATAAACGCTATGTAACAAGTGTTGACCCAGCAACAACACTAATGCCTATTGGATTAAAAGATGACCGTAGAGATGATGGTTATTTAGCAGGAGTTATTACAGTAGAAAATTTAGCTGCACAGTTAGGTGGAAATAAATTAGTTGATGATACTAGAGAAGTTGTATTAACTGATAATGCAGGATATGCAGAATTAACATTCAATACTGGTTCTGCAATAATTCAAACTTCAGGAGTTAATGCTGATTTAACAATTAGTACTTTAAGTGGAGATGATATTATTCTTGAATCTGGGGATGATATTAGATTACAAGGTGATGTTGGTCTTTTTGATGATGAAACTGAAGGTGGAGATATAAATATCTATGCTGGAAATGGTTCTGATGGTAATACAGCTAATGCAGGATCTGGTGGAGATATTAGAATTGAAGCAGGTGATGCTGGTAACAGTATATCAGGTTCTCAAGGAGAAGGTGGTTTTGTAACTATTCAAGCTGGTTATACTTCAACAACTGGTTTATCAGGAGGAGATATTAGTCTTTATCCAGGTAACAGTATAGATGGTAAACATGGTGATGTTATTATTCAAGGTAACTTTACATGGACATTTTCTACAAGTAATGCAATACTTTTATTTCCTGCAGTAACTTTAGCTACATTACCAAGTGCAGCTGGAGTACCTGGAGCAAGAGCTATGATTGCTGATTCTAATGTACCAGCACCAGGAAACTTTGGAGCAATTGCTGCAACAGGAGGTTCTGCTGTAGTTCCAGTATTTTCAGATGGTGTAAATTGGTTAATAGGTTAATAATAAAAAATAAATAAAGCATGGATGTTTTAAATATAATTTCCTGGATTAAAGGAAAAAGACAAGTAACAGCTGTTGACCCAGCTTTGACAGTAATTCCATTAGGAGTTAAAGATAATAAAAGAGGTGATGGATATATTCCAGTAACTATAACTGTAGAAGATTTTGCAGGTTCAGTTGCACCTACTTTATATGATAGTAAAGATAATATATTTATTGGAGAAAATGTATTTAATGACCTTAGTGATGTTGATAAAACAGAAAATATTGCAATTGGTACAAATGCATTACGAAACACTGTAAATGCACAAAATATTGGTATTGGTTCAGACACATTACGCACTAATACTGAAGGTTTTCAAAATATAGCAATTGGTAATAGCAGTTTATTATTAAACACTACTGGTGAAAATAATATAGGAATCGGTGTAGTATCAATGTTATTTAGCACTACCAGTAGAAACAATGTTGCTATTGGATCATTTGCATTATTTGATATTACTACTGGTCGCGATAATGTTGCAGTAGGTTTAAATGCTTTAGGTGGTTTAACTACCGGTTCATATAATACAGGTATAGGTTATGAAACATATGCTGGAAATTACAGTTCTTGTGTATTATTAGGTAGAAGAGCGCAGGCTACAGGTAATAATCAATTTGTAGTAGGTTCAGTTGGTGATCCAGCAGGTTCAGTAACAAATGAAGTAAACACATCTAGTAAAGTATGGAATGTGGTTATCAATGGTGTATCTAGAAAAATTTTATTAGCATAATAATTAACATAAAAATAAATAGAAATGGATGTTTTAAATTTTATATCTTGGCTTAAATCTAAAAGACAAGTTACAACAGTAGATGCTTCTCAAACCTTAATCCCATTAGGTTTAAAAGATGCAAGAAGAGGTGATGCATATTTACCAGGTGCTATATCAGTAGAGGATTTATTAGCTTTATCACCAGGACTTCCTAGTTTTGTTGAATATAATGAAACAAATAAAACATTATGGAATAATGGAATAACTAATAATAGTGCAAATACTTCATTTGGTGAGGGAGCATTAACAGGTAGTCCAGATTCATATGTTACGGCAATTGGTCATAATGCAGTAAGAATTGGAACAGGTGGTGATAATACAGGTATAGGTGCATATGCTTTAGGTAATTTAGTAGCGGCTTCTAGAAATACAGCAGTTGGTTCATTTGCATTAGCTGGTGATCTTACAGGTAGCAATAATGTAGCCATTGGAGCAACAGTTTTAGCAACTACTACTTCAGGTTTTTGTAATGTTGGAATTGGATATCAAGCATTAATATTTAATACAACAGGTAGTCGTAATGTTTCTATAGGAGAAATAAGTAACTATGCTAATACAACAGGTGTTAATAATACATCACTTGGAGCTTACAGTAATCTTTCAAATACAGTAGGTTCTTTTAATGTTGCTATAGGATATAATTCATTAAGTGGTAATACTTCTGGTAATTATAATGCATGTTTAGGTTCACTAACAAGTTCTAATAATTTTTCAGGTTCTGTTATATTAGGTTCAAATGCAATTGCTACTGGAAATAATCAATTTGTAGTAGGATCTAATTCATATAATGCTGGAGCAATTGCTACTGAAGCATTAGTACCAACTAAATCATGGACTGTTAAAATTAATGGTGTTGACTATAAAATTCCATTACAAGTTGCATAATAAAAAATAAATATATTAACTTTATAAAAAAATAAATCATGGCATTAGAATTAACTCCAGAACAAGTAGCAAAATCTGTATCAGCTGCATATGATAGTGTAGCATTAATTACAGAATTAAAAGCAAAAGAATCATTAACTGAAGAAGAGGCAGATACATTAAAACGTAATGAAGAGCACATCAGAATTATGTTAGCTAAAGACTTTTTTGTTGCTGCTTTAACTAAAAAGCAAAACACTGAATTATCTAAAATATGAGACAAGAGGATGCACAGAAAATTGTAGAACAAGCTTTGAATCAAGCATTTTTAAAAGGAGCATATAGCTTACAAGATGCAGCAATGATTACAGAAGCATTAAAAGTTCTATTTACAAGACCTGAATTAGAACTTGTACAAGAAAACTAAAAGCATAAGCCACAGAGATGTGGCTTTTCTTTTTTATATTTGTTTATCTAGAAAGTTTTAAGTATATTATTATATATAAATAAATTATTATGTCAGTAGGAGATTTAAAAACATACGGTGGGAAAGGTACTGATTTTCCTTGGCAATTAAAAATGTTGCTAGGTCAACAAGCAACAGTTGACTTATTAACTGCTATTGCAGCTGGTACAGTTGATGTTGAACCATATTTAATTGATCTAGTTAACAATACAGATCCTTCAGAAAGAACACCTAACTTAATTAGAGCTACAGGAGCTGGTACTATTGCACCATTAACATATGATTTTTCTGTATCTAATGTAGGTGCTGGAAATGGTACAATACTAGGAGGTACAATTAAACCAGGGGAAACATTGAATTTTGCAGCAGGAGCATTGCGTAATTTTTATGCAGCTAATTCAATTTCTTATGATGGTACTGGTACTGAATTAGTAATTATCTATAATTCATAACATAATGAGTACGCTCATTCAGGTTGATAAATATGTAAGTAATCCTTATGGATACTTGAGTAGATTGTATACACAAACTAATTCAAGTACTCCTGTTACAAATACTTTAAGTGAATTATCATTACTTGATGGCGGACTTGGTACATTAACTGTTCCAGCAAATATGTTTAAAGTAGGAGATAGTTTTCATGCTATTGCTACGGGACATATTTCATCAGTTAATAACCATAAACTTAGAATTAGAATAAAAACTGATGGTGTAGTTCTAGCAGATACAGGTAATATAACTATGTCAGGATCAACTAATAAACATTGGAAACTTGAAGTTTACTTTACAGTAAGAGCAATAGGTGGATCAGGTGTTGCTAAAATTGTTGCAGGAGGAACTTTTATGTATACTAAAGATGCTAGTAATTCATTTGAAGGTACAAATTTTAGTACTGAAACTACAACTGGTTTTAATACCACAATTAATAATACACTTGTAATTACTGCACAATGGGATACAGCAAACATAGGTGACAGTATTTATTCAGAAATATTTACTCTAAATAAAACATACTAATGAGTACAGATATTAATATAAAGAAAAAAATAAGCATTGAAGAAGAAGGTGCTTTACTTACAACAGATGTTAATAACATTAACTTTGTTGGAGCTGGTGTTACCGCAAGTACACTAGGTAATGATGTTACTGTTACTGTAGCTGGTGGAAATGGTTCAGTAATATATTACTTAAATCAAACAGTAACACAAGCACCATATAAAGAATTTTCATCAATTGTAACTACGGCTGTTGAACAAGTTGTACCAGCAACAATAGCTGGAGGGGTAACTACAATAATTGCAGAATATCAAACACCTGTTGGTATACCAAATACAACAGTTATTCCTGCAGGTTTATGGCAATTCTTTTTACACTTTAATGCAGGTAGTGCTGGTCAAAATTGGATTATTAGACCAACTGTATACAAAAGAGATTCAGGTGGAACAGAGACATTAATCTTTACACCAGATCCGGAGATTGTAACTAACATGAGTACTACAACTACTATGTATACTTGTGATGGTGTATTTCCTACAACTTCATTATTAACTACTGATAGAATAGTAGTTAAGATTGCATTACAAAATACAACAGGTGTATCACAAACTGCAAGTTTTAGAACTGAAGGTTCTCAACATTATTCAGTAGCAGCAACAACATTGAATCAAGCAGTATCTGCAGGTTCAGTTACTTCAGTATCTGGTACCGCACCAATAGTATCATCTGGTGGTTCAACTCCAGCAATAAGTATACCTCAAGCAACTGCATTAGTTGATGGTTATTTATCATCATCTGATTGGTCAGTATTTAATGCTAAAGTTCCTGCTACAAGAAATTTAACTATTAACGGTACAACCTATGATTTATCAGCAGATAGAACATGGACAATTGCAACTGGTTCATCAGGTGTATTTGGTATTGCAGATACAAGTGGAGTTTATACATATTATGCAACTTTTGCATTAGCAAGAGCAGCTGCAACATCAGGACAAACTATTGAGTTATTTGCTGATGTAATAGAAACAACAAATATTTCTGCTATATTAAAAGATGGAGTAAACATTAATGGTAATGGTCATACTTATACATTAAGTCAAGCAGGAATAGCCTCATCATTTTCTGATAATGGTGTTGCTGTAGTATGTGATATATCTAATATTATAATTAGAAGAGCTGCAGGTACAGCATCTGTTGTAAATACATTATGTCTTTCACTTACAGCTGCATCTAAAATAACTGGAAATGCATTATGTATAAGTTCTTGTAGTACTGCAATAGGTGTTAATAATGCATCTGCTGAATTAAATGGATTAGTTGGAATATGTATTACTAATTTTTATGGTATATATTCTACGGGTATCCTTAAAAATGTATATGGTGAAACATACTCAGCAGATTATCATTACTCAATTTATTCTACAGGTACTGCAGTTAATTGTCATGGTGTAGGATTTGGTTTATATCAATATGCATTTTATAATGGTGGTATAGCAGTAAATTGTTCAGGAACTATTACTGGTAATTTTGGTGGTGGATTTTATAATGCTGGTACTGCTGAAAATTGTACTGGTAAATCTGTTGGTACATCAGGATTCTTTTCATCAGGTACATCAATAAGTTGTACCGGAGTTTCTGTTTCAGGTAATGGATTTAATATAAATGCTAGTGGTACAATGCATGAATCATGTTCAGGATACTCAACATCTGGATCAGGAATATATTGTTATGGTGGTAGATTAATTAACTGTACAGGTATAAGCGGAAGTGGATATGGAATTACAGCTGTAAATGGAAATGATACTCAGATGTCTGTTGTTAAATGTACTGGAATATCAACTGGATCATCAGGTATGTATGCAAATTATGCTCCAAATAATGGTGGACTTCAAAATTGTTCATTGTATTCATATTATAATTCAATAAATGGAAGAGCTTTAGAACTTGGTACATATGCAAATAGTGTTGTAGGTTGTACAATGGGTGTTACATCAAGTAGTGCTGCATCAATATATTGTGCATCAGCAATAAATGTTAAATATATTAATAATACATTTACAGGTTCAACAACACCAATAGTAAATATTACTCAAGCAGTAACTAATACACAAGATAACCAAGGAAATATTTTATTATAATGGAAAAGATAGATATTAAAAATAAAGATATATTAGTATATGATGTATTTAACGTACTTATTAAAGTACTTAATCTTGATGATATTAAAAACTATCAAGAATCATATCTTGCAGATTGTACATTATTTACATTAAATTTAACTGTTCCTGAAAAAAGAATTGTAAAATTTAATGGTGAAGATTACTCAATCACACTGATATTAAAATATGAAGATATGGATGATAAGCAAAAATTTGATTTTGATGACTTTGTATCTCAAGTTGAACAACTTTTAATTAATTAGAAATGGCAGTTATAACATTAACAACACAAATGGCTGGTGCTATTAATTATACAGTAACAACAGCATCATCTGCTGATTGGCCATCTGTAGCTAATAGTACATATTTTTATGACTTAACTGATAAGTTAGTATATTATAAAAACAGCTCAGGTACAGTTTTAAGCGTATTTTCTTCAGCTGGTGGTTTAACTTACTTTACTGAAGCAAGAAGTACAACTGCACCCAATACTACTACTAATGTTGATTCACTATCTGCTGGAAATGGCTTAAGTACAACAGATATTGATATATCAATTGTACCTAAAGGTAATGGTGCATTCTTATTAGATATTCCAGATTCTTCTATTACTGGTGGTAATAAAAGAGGAACTAATTCTATTGATTTACAAATATCCAGATCTGCAAGTACACAAGTTGCAAGTGGAAACTATGCAGTTGCAATTGGATTTTCAAATACAGCTTCAAATACTTCTGCTACAGCAATTGGACAATTGAACATTGCAAATGCAATTGGCTCTACAGCTTTAGGATATCAAAATACTTCTAGTGGAAGTTACTCATTTACAGCAGGACAAACAAATACAGCAAGTGGAAACTATGCATCAAGTATTGGTGGTCCAAATAATAATGCAAGTGGTACAGGTTGTTCAATTTTTGGTGGATATAATAATACGGCAAATGGAAACTATGCTACTATAGTTGGTGGATACGGAAATACAAATTCTGGAACTTATGGTTCATTAATTGCAGGAGCAGAAAACAATAATAGTGGAGCATATGGTGCTTCAACATTTGGTTGGGTTAATACAAATTCATCAACTTCTGGTTTAACAGCTGGTTATGGTAATAATCATAGCGCTGCTTATGGGTGTTCAATTGGTCAATCTAATATAAATAGTGGAAGTAGGTCAAATACATTTGGTCAATCTAATACAGTAAGTAGTCAAGATTCATTTGTAGCTGGTGTATCAAATTCAGTTTTAAATGGTGCTTATAATACCGTTTTTGGTAGAGGAGGAACAAATCTTAATGGTTCATACGGAAGATTTGTTTTTGCTAGTTATAATACAGTAGTAGGAGATGCTCAAAATACAAGATTAATTTTATCAAAAAGAACAACAGATGCTACAGTAACCACATTAACAATAGAAGGCGGTGCGGTTTATTTTGGGGTAAATGAATTTAAATTACAAGATAATTCTTGTGTAAGATTTAAAGGAACAATAGTAGGTAAAAGAACTGCAACAACAACTGTAGGAGTATGGGATATTGATGGAGTTATAACTAGAGTAAATAGTGCCGCTACTACAACAATAGTAATTGGAAATGTAAATGTTGTAACAAATGCAGGTTCATGGGGTACTCCGACATTAACAATTAATGCTTCTTTTGGAAACTTAAGTGTAAATGTATCTGGTGCTGCAGCAACAAATATACAATGGGTATGTCATTTAGAATGTACAGAAGTAGTTTATTAAAAAATATAAAACATGAAAATACAAACATTAATACCTGTAACTTACAATGATGGTATTGCAAGTCAGGTAACAGGAATAGTAACTGGGACTATTAACTTTGTAAACCAGGATTATTATAGAGAACTATATAATTTTACATTTAGTTATGTAGATGAATCAGGAAAATCAATTAGTGATACTCCACCATTTACTTTAACAAGAGATGAGATAAATGTATTCTATGATGAAATAAAAGATTCTGTACCAACTAATATAGCATATTTTGAAACTACAGAATATATTTACTATCTTGGTTTTAAAATAGAGATGGCTAAAACATTTGGTATTACTACAAATGATATAGATATTTTAGTAGAGAGTGATGAAGTATTAAGTATATAATTATGGCAGGAACATATTGGAGTGAAGATGTTTTAGATATGATGTATCTAAAACCTTCAGAAATTTATAGAGGTATGACATTTAATAATAATAGTACAACTATTCAATTAGATGGTGGTGTTATATTATCAACTTCTGCTTCTACTTTAGCTCAAACTGTATCAGGAAGCAGCTTTGTAAATAAACAAGTAAGGTTAAGATTCTATGCTTCAGTTGTATCTGGAGGTAGATATACTGGAACAAGAGGTACTGCTTTACTTTGGTATATACATGGTGGGTTTAGATTTGTATGTGATTTCAATGTATCAGATACAGCATTTTCTGCTAACTGTCAACAGTTTTATGGTATGGCTGGTCAAACAACTGATTTAGCTTATGGTGGTGTATCTGGAACTTTAGTAAGTACATTGACTAATATAATTGGTGTTGGTAGTGAAGTAGGTGATGCTAACTTGCAAATCTTTCATAATGATGCAACAGGTGCAGCAACAAAAGTAGATTTAGGAGCAGCCTTCCCAGCTAATAGAACAGCAGGTGCTGAGATGACTACTGTATATAGCATAATATTATTTAATGAACCAGGATCTACAACTGTTAACTATAGAGTAGTTAATAATGAAACTGGTGCTATTGCAACTGGTGTTATTTCAACTGATTTACCATTGTCAACACAAGCATTAAACTTTTTTGGTAGTAGATGTATGTCAACAACTTCTGTAACAGGTTCAGGTCAATTTGATTTAATGAAATTAGGGGTTTATTCACAATTTTAAGTATGGAACAATTTATTTTAATATCATCAATGTTTGTTGAACCAGATGGTGAAGTAAATGTATGTTTAAAGCCTATAAGTCCATTGATAGAAGACTATATAGCAACATATAGAACTTTTTCTGATGAAGCAACAGCAATAGCAGAAACACCTGATTTTATTATAGAAATGGTACCATTATTATTTGCACAGTTTGAACAAATGGATAATGTACCACTAGAGATAAGACAGCAATTTGAATTATAATATTTAAGATTATGAAAAAAACAGTAAAAGAAATAAAAACAAGATGGGGTTCAGAAACTCCTAAGTTTTGGAAAAAAGTACAAAAAATAGGTATGATTGCAGGAACAATAGGAGGAGTTTTAATTGCAGCACCTGTTGCATTACCAGCAGCATTAATATCTGCAGGAGGATACTTATTATTAGCTGGTTCATTAACTGCTACTCTATCTCAGTTAACTGTAGAAAAGTAGTATAATAACTAAAAAGTTAGTATATACTTATAATATTTTTTTGTATATTATATGTATATATTTATTAAATATCAAGAGATGGATGCAACAACACTAACAATTGTATTATTTATAGCAGGTACAATTATTGGACTTATTAGTTTTTTCTTAAGGACTTCTTACAATAATATTACTACCGGTCTAGATGAACTTAAGAATGACTTTCATACACATAGAGAAGATCATGGTAAGTTAAAAGGGAAGTTAGAATTACTTGAACAAGAGCATAGATTAAAGTATCAGCTTATTCAAGAAGTAACTCAACAAGAAATTAAAAATATGGCCAGTAAAATTGGAGAACTATCAGATACAGTTGGTGAACTTGTTAAGTTTCAACTAAAACAAAATAAATGAATTCAACACTTTTAAAAACCGGAGATATTTTACATTGTAGTGGAAAAAGATTATTAAGTAGATTAATCAAGAAAGCAACAAAGTCAAAGTATTCTCATACTGCATTATTTATTGAAATATGGGGACAACCCTATGTAATAGATGCACAAAAAGATGGTGTAAATTTAAGACCTTGGAAAGATTGGTTGGATATGTATAATTATGATATAACTGTACATAGATCAAGTGATGTTGTCAATGAGAAAACATTTGCACAAAGAGCATTAACTAAAGTTGGTCATACAGCATATGACTTTGAAGGATTGCTAGTAAGACAACCAATAGAATTAGTTACAGGAGAATGGGTAGAAAAAGGAGACACAACTAGACAAATGTATTGCTCAGAGTATGTTGCATGGGTATATGGAATAGAAAAGGCATTTAGATTTTCTCCTCAAGATTTATATGAGTGGTGTAAAACTCATTACTTCTATGAAATAGCAATTTAATAAAAACCAAACATTATGAAATTAAGTGAACACGTAACATTAAAAGAATTTTGTGATTCTAATACTGCTACAGCAAAAGGTATAAATAATACAATTACTGATCCTGTACATTTAGAGAATGCTAAAAAATTAGCATTAAGTGTATTTGAACCAATTAGAGCTCATGTAGGACATGCAATTAATATTAATTCTGGATACAGAAGTAAAGCATTAAATAAAGCAATACCTGGTTCATCATCTACATCTCAACACTGTTTTGGTGAAGCTGTAGATTTAGATTTACATGACAGAGACTTATTTGAATGGATTATAGATAACATTACTTTTGACCAAATGATATTTGAAGGTGGTACAGAAGATAAAGCTAACTGGTTCCATATATCTTACAGAGAAGGTAGAAACAGAAAACAAGTATTAAGAATGATTAAAAAAGGTGGTAAATCTACGTATGTACCATATATAAGAAAATAATATAATTATTATGAAATACAGAAACTCTTGGAAAACAAAAAATAAACAATGGGATAAAGTGTGTATAAGAACAAGATTAGGTGCTATTGATTTATTGACTATAGAGATAGATGTTACAAGATCTTTTTATATGTTTTCTTTATTGAACTTTACCATTAAGAATAGATAATAACTACTACTACTAAATGTTTAAACTCAGGTGATTACTCATCTGAGTTTTTTTATTTAAATAATTAAAGTTTAAACTTATTTAGTATATTTGTGTAAACTTTAAATATATAAGTAATGGAAAGCGTAAACCAACAAGAACAAGAAGTAGAGTTAACAGCAGAAGAGTTAGCTGAGAAAAAAGAGCAGATGCTTAAATTCTACACTGAATCATTGCCTTATTTAAAAGCACAAGCTGAGTATGAGAAAACATTGTGTGAAATTGATGAGGCTAGATTTAAAAGAACTACAATTCAATATCAGTATGCTATGTTGATGCAACAACAAGAAGAGCAACCAGAAGGTGCAGATAATGATATTGATAACTCACCAGAGATTCCTGAGCAAGGTAGAAAACTAAAAACAAATTAATTTATTATGGCATTAGTAATACAAGTACAGAAACGTGCTGTAATGCCTAAATGGGAAATTGTTAAGTTTCAGATTTTATCCCACTGCTATATTAACCGTATAGCAGTGAGTGAATCTGATTTAAACTGTTTGACCTTATTAAGTATGACAGGACCAATTGAGTTAACTCATTTTTGTTATGATGCTTCCTCAGATGAGCAAATGATTTTTAAATCACCACAGACAGTTAGAAATGCTATTAACAAAGCAATGAAAAATATGTTAGTGATAAAAGATGATACTGATAAAAAAATCATTAAATTAAATCCAAATTTAAAAGTTCAGACTGAAGGGGATATATTATTAGATTATAAATTTTTAGGCAAATGATTCCAAAAAATCCTAATATATTATATAAACAAATAGCAGAAGAGTTAAACGTATCAGAATCACTGGTAGATGCATTTATGACATTTTACTATAAAGAAATAAGAAAGACATTATCTGAGTTAAATCACTCTAAAGTAAATATAGATGGCTTAGGTGTAATGGCAATTAAACCAAGAACAGTTGATGGGTTAATTAACAAGTACACTAACAGGGTAAATAAAATGGACACTAATACCTTGAATAACTATAGTTATAAAAAGAGAACAGAAGATAAACTTGAATTATTACATAAGGTAAAAGAAATGCTAGATTCTGAAAAGCAAGTTAAACAAGAATTTATAAAGAAAAAGCAAGATGGGAAAACTGGAGAAGATTTGGAAAAATAGGAAGCAGATAATGGAGGGTATTAAAAACTCCATTGTAAGAGATGCATTTGTAGAAAAAATTGCAGAAGAAAGATTAAGTATTTGCAATAACTGCATAAGAAAAGATAATGAAGGTGGTTCATGTGTAATGCCTGGTACTCAACCATGTTGTAATTTATGTGGATGTTCATTAGCATTTAAGATAAGAGCACTATCTGCTGAATGTCCTGATTTAAGATGGCATGCAGTACTTACAGAAGAAGAAGAAGATAAACTTAACGCATTATAATTATGGCAACTCTAGGAAATTTAACAACACAAGGTACTTACTGGTCATCTGACCGTAATACATCAATTAACCTTAATACAGTTTCAAATACCAGTACTGATTTTGCAACTATGAATAGTAAGTTTGCAGATGGTGGTCTAAATGTTTATATTCAGAAACTTGGGTTAAAAATATATAAACAAAGTATACGTATTATAGAGCTTGAAAATAAAATGACTAAAGAAGAATGTGCTAATTTAAAAGCTATGTTGGAATCAAATGATGAAGCATCTGTAATATTAGCTAAAGAAATAATTGATAATCTTGAGACAGCATGACTAATATAACAGGTGTACCAGAAAGAGAAATACATATTTATACTGGTATTAAAGGTATGGATATGATTAGTCATGCATTTGCTGTAAACAATAGTGTTGATTATGCAAAGTTTTTAAAAGATAAAGGTAAGATAACAGAAGAAGAATTAAGTAACATAACTAATATGTTAAACTCAAAAGATAGAGATAACTTTGAAGTAGCATTATTAGCACTAGAGCAATTAGGAAAATGAGTATAGTATTTAAAGCAGATGATCATAGTTACACTAGCATTGAAGGTGAAGAGCAAATCAAGTGGACTAGTGTAACAAGTCTGATATCAAAACTTAAGAAACATTTTGATAAAGAAGGTGTAGCTAAAAAAGTTTCTAAAAATAAAAAATCTAAATGGTATGGTATTAAACCAGAAGATATCATTAAGATATGGGATGATGAAGCACTAAGAGCTACTACATTAGGTACATATTATCATAATCAAAGAGAGGCTGATCTATGCAGTCTATCTTCATTGGAAGTAGATGGTGTTATTATTCCTATTGTACCTCCTGTACCTGAAATAGATAACTTAAAATATGCACCATCACAAAAATTAGAACCAGGTGTATATCCAGAACATATGGTATATTTAAAATCTGCGGGCATTTGTGGTCAGTCAGATTTAGTTGAAGTAGTTAATGATAAAATAAACATCATAGATTACAAGACTAATAAGAAGATTGATGTTGAATCATATAAGGATTGGGATGGTATAAGTGATAAATTACAGGATCCTGTATCACATTTGGATGATTGTAATTTTAACCACTATGCACTTCAATTAAGTATCTATATGTACATTATGCTTAAACATAATCCTAGATTAAAGCCAGGAAAAATGTTTATACATCATGTTACATTTGAATTAGAAGGTGAAGATGAATATGGGTACCCAATTACTAAATATGATGATCAAGGTGATCCTGTAATCAAACAGGTAATACCTATGGAGATTCCATATTTAAAAGAAGAAGTAATAGCAATTTTAAAAAGCTTATAATATGTATACTAAACTATTTGACATACAGAATGGAGTAGTAGTACCAACAGAACACTGTTATACTCTACGTACTCTTAAAAACATAATGGAAAAGTATCCTGATAACTATCTTAAGATATATCAGTACTTATTCTATATGACATGTCCTAATCCAGATTCTAATCCATTCTTTCATACTCCTGAGATAGATAAAGAAGAAATTATTATAGAGGAGATAGAAGCAGATTTTTCTACAGAAGATGAAGCAATTAGGAATGCATTAAGATTCTGTGAAGATATGTATAGTACTGCAACATCTAGAGCATATAAAGGTATGGCCTCAATGTTAGATAGATTAGCTAGATACATGGAAACTACAAGTATTACTGCAGGTAGAGATGGAAATATAAATTCATTGATTGCTGCAGCTAAAAACTTTGATCAGATTAGAGCTTCATTTAAGGGTGTATACAAAGATCTACAGGATGAGCAATCAAGTAAAGTACGTGGTGGAATTGGTATGGCTTATGATCAATAATATGGAAAAAGAAATTAAAATACCTATCTATGGAGGAAAGATTATATTTATATATGGTGAGTTATCACATGTAAAAGATAAATATAATTTAAACTTTAATCCAAATGACTATGATGCAGTTGTGTTTGATGTTGAAGAAAAGGATCAGTTTATATTAGCATTTTCAGTAATTAAAGAATCTACATTAATGCATGAAATAATACATCTAGTAAATAATATTTTTAAAAGTAGAAATATAAAACTTGATATTGATAATGATGAACCTCAAGCATATTTAGGAGGGTGGATTGCAGATGAATTATATACTTTTATTAAAGAGTCAATAAACAAGTAACATGGAAAATATATATACAGATATACCTACTTGGGATAATGGTACTTGGACTACTACATCTTTTGAATCCAGAAAAGATTTTGGTGACTTTGTATTATCTATATTTAAAGAACCAGGTCAATATGAGTTTGATGAAGTAAGTAATAAGGTATTTAATTCTGAGTCAACTAAATTCAATAAAGACAAAGTATATTGTGTAGCCCCATTTAAATCTAAAGATTTTATTAACTACTGGGATGATCAAAAAGCTAAGTGTAGATTAGGTTTAATTGTTAAGAATGATAATAAGACTTGGTACCTTACTAGAGATTATTACATGTGGTTAAACTTCTTACCTATCTTTGATAAGGAGGAGCAAAACTTTGGGTTTGCTAAAATCAGGGATGCACAATATCATATGGCCCTGTATGAAATACTAGCAGAGATAAACTACATGCATGTAGCTATTCTTAAAAAACGTCAGATAGCATCATCATACTTTCATGCAGGTAAACTTATTAATCAGTTATGGTTTGAGGCCGGTGTAACTTTAAAGATGGGAGCATCACTTAAAGATTACATTAATGAGAAAGGTACATGGAAATTCTTATCAGAGTATGCAGCATTCTTGAATGAACATACAGCATGGTATAGACCAATGTCACCAGATAAAGTAATGATGTGGCAACAAAAGATTGAGGTCAGAAAAGGAGACAGAAAAACTGAAGCAGGTTTAAAAGGTACTATGCAAGGTATGTCTTTTGAGAAAGATCCAACAAATGGTGTAGGGGGTCCGGTTAAATACTTCTTCCATGAGGAGGCAGGAATTGCTCCAAAGATGGATACAACATTTGGTTATATCAAACCAGCACTTAAATCAGGTATGATTACTACAGGATTATTTATTGCTGCAGGATCAGTAGGGGATTTGGATCAGTGTGAACCACTAAAGAAAATGATTCTGGATCCATTAAGTAATGATATATACGCAGTAGAAACTAATCTTATTGATAAAGAAGGTACAATAGGTAAGTCAGGTTTATTTATACCTGAACAATGGTCAATGCCACCATACATAGATGACTATGGTAATAGTCTAGTAGAAGAAGCATTAATTGCTCTTGATGAATTCTTTGCTGAAATTAAAAGAAACAAAGAAGCTAAAGATTATCAACTTGAGGTATCACAGCATCCAAGAAATATAGAAGAAGCATTTGCATTTAGAAAAGCATCTAAGTTTCCACCACATCTTGTTAATGCTCAGATAAAGAGAATTGAAGAGAAAGAATACTCATCAGAGTATTTAGATATATCTAGAGATGATACAGGTAAAGTAAAAGTAGCATCTACTAATAAGTTACCTATTGCTGAATTCCCTATATCTAAGAAGACAGAAGATAAAACTGGTACATTAGTAGTATGGGAAAGACCCGTTGCAGATCCGTCATTTGGTATGTATTATGCTAGTATTGACCCCGTGGCAGAAGGTAAAACTACTACATCTGAATCATTATGTTCTATATATGTAGTAAAAGCACCTATAGAAGTTACTAAGATAACTAACGGTGAAGCAGAAACATATTTAGAAAGAGATAAAATAGTAGCTGCATGGTGTGGTAGGTTTGATGATATCAATAAAACACATGAGAGACTGGAGTTAATTATAGAATGGTACAACGCCTGGACAATAGTTGAGAATAATATTTCTCAATTTATTAACCATATGATTAACAGAAAGAAACAAAGATATCTTGTACCTAGAAACCAGATTGTATTCTTAAAAGATGTAGGTGCTAATGCTAATGTATTTCAAGAATATGGTTGGAGAAATACGGGCACATTATTTAAGAATCACATGATCAGTTATACTATTGAATATCTTACTGAAGAAATAGATCATATACAGAAAGATGATGGTACTACTGTAAAGATACATTATGGTGTAGAAAGAATACCAGATATTATGTTGTTAAAAGAAATGCAAGCTTACCAGGATGGTGTCAACGTGGATAGGTTGGTGTCCTTTGCTGCACTTGTTTCTTTTATTAAAATACAACAAGCTAACATAGGTTATACCAAAAGAGTAGTAATGGATGAAGCAAGTAAAAACTTGCAAAAGTCTGAAAATTTGTATAAATTAAATAGTAGTCCTTTTAGACATATGGGTAGAAGTGGTCTTGGTCCAAATCAAAAGTTAAACAGATCACCTTTTAAAAATTTAAAATAAAAAAGTATGCAAGTATATAATGCTCTTCAGCTCAAAAAAGGAGCTAAAACTGAACATAATAGATTAGGTAGTATCACACAACCTTTACAGTTTATCCCTAAAAAGGAAAAGGATGACAAGTGGGCTGCATGGAATCTTGACTGGTTAGAGTGGAATGGACTTAAACAGATTAAAAGAAATGCACGTAGGTTAATGAAGAATTATAAATTAGCTAAAGGTGTTATTGATAAATCTGATTACATCATTGAAGAAGACAATGACTACAGAGATATTATTGAGACACTTACTAAAGAAGATGCTTCCGCGCTTGAGTTAAAGTTTTATCCTATTATCCCTAATGTTATAAATGTATTAGTAGCTGAGTTTGCTAAAAGATCTAGTAAGTTATCATACCGTGCAGTTGATGAAGGTTCCTACAATGAAATGATGGAGCAAAAAAGACAAATGGTGGAGGACGTATTAATGCAAGATGCACAGATGAAGATTATATCTGCATTAATTGAACAAGGTCTGGATCCACAATCTGAAGAAGCACAACAACAATTATCACCAGATAAAATTAAATCATTACCTGAGATTGAGTCATTCTTTAAAAAAGACTACAGATCTATGGTAGAACAATGGGCTACTCACCAACATGAAGTAGATGTTGAAAGATTTAGAATGGATGAGTTAGAAGAAAGAGGTTTCAGAGATATGCTTATTACAGATAGAGAGTTCTGGCATATGCGTATGATGGAAGATGATTATGATGTTGAGTTATGGAATCCTGTACTTACATTTTATCATAAGTCTCCTGATGCAAGATATATATCTCAATCAAACTGGGTAGGTAAAACAGATATGTTAACTGTAGCTGATGTTATTGATAAGTATGGATACTTGATGAATGAAGATCAGATGGCATCACTTGAAGCTATTTATCCAATTAGGTCTGCGGGATATAATATTGGTGGTACTCAGAATGACGGATCTTTCTATGACGCTACTAAGTCTCATGAATGGAATACTAATATGCCATCATTAGGATTTAGACAATACTCAACTGCAGCAGCAAACAGTATCTTTAATGGAGGTGATATAGTTAACTACATACTTAGAGAAGGTGAAGATTACTATGATCAAGGTACAGCATACTTATTAAGAGTAACTACAGCATATTGGAAGTCTCAAAGAAAGGTAGGGCACTTAACTAAAGTTACAGACTCTGGTGAAGTTATCACTGAAATTGTTACAGAAGATTATAAAGTAACTGATAATCCTATATATGATACTAAGTTATTTAAAAATAAAACTAAAGATAATCTAGTATATGGAGAACACATTGACTGGATCTGGATTAATGAAGTATGGGGTGGTGTAAAAATAGGACCTAATATTCCATCATTCTGGGGTATGAATAACCCAGGTGGTTTTACTCCTTTATATATTGGAGTTGATAAACAAAACATTGCTCCATTAAGATTCCAATTTAAAGGTGATAATTCTATATATGGATGTAAGTTACCTGTGGAAGGTGCAGTGTTCTCAGATAGAAATACTAAGTCTACTGCTTTAATAGATTTAATGAAACCATTCCAAATTGGTTACAACATTGTAAATAATCAGATAGCAGATATCTTAGTAGATGAATTAGGTACAGTAATCTTACTTGACCAGAATGCATTACCAAGACACTCAATGGGTGAAGACTGGGGTAAAAACAACTTAGCTAAAGCTTATGTTGCAATGAAAAACTTCCAGATGTTACCATTAGATACATCTATTACTAATACAGAGAATGCATTAAACTTTCAGCATTTTCAAAAATTAGACCTTGAACAAACTAGTAGGTTAATGTCAAGAATCCAATTAGCAGGATACTTTAAACAACAAGCATATGAAGTAATAGGTATTAATCCACAAAGAATGGGACAACAACTTTCTCAACAAACTGCAACAGGAGTTGAGCAAGCAGTAGGTGCTTCTTATGCACAAACTGAAATGTACTTTATTCAACACTCAGATTACTTAATGCCAAGAGTACACCAGATGAGAACTGACTTAGCTCAATTCTATCATTCTACTAAACCTTCTGCAAGATTAACATATGTTACTGCAGCAGAGGAGAAAGTAAACTTCCAGATTAATGGTACAGATTTGTTAATGAGAGATTTAAATATCTTTGCTACAACTAAAGCTAATTACAGAGCTGTATTAGAACAGTTGAAAAACATGGCAATTAATAATAATACTACTGGAGCATCTATCTATGACTTAGGTAAGTTAATGCAATCTGAAAGTATTTCTGAATTAAACTCTGTACTTAAAAACTCAGAAGCTAAGATTAAAGCTCAGAAAGATGCAGAAATGCAACATCAACAACAAATGCAAGAGCAAGCATTACAAGCTAAAGCACAAGAAGAAAAACTTAAAGCTGATAGTTTAGAGTTAAGAGAAGAGAAAAACAGACAAAGAGATATACTTGTTGCTGAAATTAGAGCTGCTGGATTTGGTGCTACTCAAGATATTAATCAAAATCAAATGTCAGACTTTACTGATACTATGAGAGATATACAAAAGACTGAACAGTTTACAAGTCAGATGAGTCTTGAAAGACAGAAAGAGTCTAACCGTATGTCAGTAGATAATCAGAAGAATCAACTTGAAAGAGAAAAGCTTATGACACAGAAAGAAATAGCTGATAAACAACTACAAGTAGCTAGAGAAAATAAGAATAAGTATGATTCAAAGAATAAGTCAGAAAATAAGAAATAAGGTTTAGCTATATAGTGCAAAAAATCAAATTGTAAAAATAGTGTATTTTAAATTTTAGAAGTTTATTTGTAAAAAAATAATTATATTATTAATAGTAACATAAAGACCAACATATGAATACTGATGAGCAAACAACACAAGATAACACTACAGTATCACAAGTAGATGTGAACTTAGATGAGTTATTTGGAATGCCTGGTGCGGATAACGTGATGCTACCAGAAGAGGAAGAGGAGAAAAAAACCCTTTTTACTAAAGAAGAAAAAACTGATTTTGACTTTTTAGATAGCAAAACAGGAGTAACTAGTAAACAAGTAACACCTGAAGAAACTATTACTAAAGAAGAAGTTGAAGAGACAATTGCTGAATTGGATAACTTAATTAGTCAAGAAGAGGATGCTGGTAATAAAGGTAGACCAAAAGTTGACAAGTCTGGGTTATATGACTTAGCTTCTAAAATGATTGAGGAAGGTACACTATTTGGATTTGATGATGATAAACCATTAGAGGAGTACACTACTAAAGACTTTAGAGAATTGTTTGAAGCTAACTTTCAGGAGAAAGAAAGAAAGATTAAAGAGGATGTGCCAAAAGAATTCTTTAATGCTTTACCTGATGAGTTAAAAGCTGCAGCTAAATATGTTGCTGATGGTGGACAAGACTTAAAAGGTTTATTCAGAACTCTTGCTCAAGTAGAAGAAGTATTTGAATTAGATCCAGAGGATGAGAATCATCAAGCTGAGATTGCAAGACAATACTTATATGCTACTAACTTTGGTTCACCAGAGGAGATTGAGGCAGAGATTGAGGACTGGGCTGATGTAGATAAACTTGAGCAAAAAGCAAAACAGTTTAAACCAAAATTAGACAGAATGCAGGAAGAGATTTTATCTAGAAAACTTGCAGAACAGGAAAGTAAAAAAGAGCAACAAATACAAGCTGCTAAACAATACACGGATAATGTGTATAATGTATTATCAGTAGGGGAACTTGATGGTGTCAAGCTTGACAAAAAAGTTCAGAATATGTTATATAGTGGATTAGTGCAACCATCTTATCCATCTATATCAGGTAAACCTACAAACTTATTAGGACACCTATTAGAGAAGTATCAGTTTGTAGAACCAAGACATGACCTTATTGCTGAAGCATTATGGTTACTTGCAGATCCAGATGGTTATAAAAATAAGATTAAAGACCAAGGTACTAAAGCTGCAACTGAGAAAACAGTAAGAATGTTGAAAACTGAAGAGGCTAAAAAATTATCTTCATCATCATCAACAGAAGAAAAACAAGCTCCTAGAAAAACAACAGGTAATACTATTTCTAGAAGCACACCAAATAATATGTTTAAAAGATTTTAATAAACAATATAAACAAATAAACAAATACAAATGGCAACTCCAGTATTAAATAATGGTATATTCCTGCGTGATACGGCATACAATGCTAGTTCACATGTGGATTCATACCATTTACAAAACATGCTAAAAGATGCAGAACCAATGGATTTAGGTCCAGTAGACTTATGGGCTATGGCTCAAAAAGTTGAAATGCCTTTATACCAGTTGTCTTCTTTTGGTGGAAAAAATGTTATCAATGTGGATAACGCAAGAGGTGAGTACAAATGGCAAACTCCAGTATCTATTGATCTACCTTACATTGTAGAAGATATTGAACCAGGTAATACTGCTAAAGGTATTGAAGGAACTACTTTCAAAATCAAGTTGAATAAACGTGAGTTTGGACATGGTGATATCATTACTTATGACAAGTATAATGGTGTTGAGATGTACATTACTGCTGATGATATCTTACCTATTGGTGATGGTTTCATCTATACAGTACAGTTAGTTAACAATGATAACTATAAGTACATTGATAATGCTTACTTGGCTAATGGTACTAAAGTATTCCGTAAAGGTTCTGCTAGAGGTGAGTATGGTGAGAGATTCTCTGACATCCAAACTAACACAGGATTCCGTGAGTACTACAACTACGTTGGTGGTGCTGAAGCACACGTTCATTACTCTATCTCTTCTAGAGCAGATTTAATGATTAAAGGTGGTATGAATGCAGATGGTACAGTTCCTGTAACTGAAATCTGGAGATCACACTTAAAAGGATTAGATCCATCTATTTCATCTTTAGATGATATGGTTAAAGTAATGGGTAAAGACTCAGTTAAAAAAGCATTTGATAATGGTGATTTATCAAGAACTTTCTTAACTAATATGGAGGCTGCACACTTAACTAAGATTGCATCTGATATTGAGACTTACTTAATGTGGGGTCATGGTGGTAGAGTACGTCAAGACGGACCAGATGATGTAAGATTATCTGTAGGTTTATGGAAACAGTTAGATAACTCTTTCAAACGTATCTATAACAAAAACAACTTTAACTTAGACTTATTCAGAGGAGAGTTATACAACTTCTTCAATGGTAAGGTTGAGTTCCAAGGACCAGATCCTAAACGTCAACTTGTTGTACAAACAGGTATGGGTGGTATGAGAATGGTTAATGAAGCTATTAAACAAGAAGCTATTTCTTCAGGTTTATTAATTCAAGCTGCTGATATCGGTGCTATCACTGGTAAAGGTATGGACTTAAACTTTGGATTTGCTTATACATCTTACGTTATTCCATTCTTGGCTAATGTTAAGTTTGTATTGAACCCAGCATTTGACAATGTTCATACTAATGATATTGAGAACCCAATCATTGATGGTTTCCCATTATCTTCTTACTCATTCATTATTTTTGATATCACAGATAATACTAATGACAACATTTACATGTTGAAATTATCTTGGGATAATCAATTGAAATGGTGGTACCAAAATGGAACAATGGACTACATGGGTAGATCTCAAGGATTCCAGTCTTCAGGACAATTCAACGGTTACCGTGTAATGATGTCTCAAACAATGCCTGCTATTTGGGTTAAAGATCCAACTAAAGTATTGAAAATTGTTATGAGAAACCCAATTACAGGTGGATCATTCTAATATGTCAAAGCAAAAAAAGGAGGGGCCAGTCTCCTCCTTTTTTATTATATTTACAATTATAAACATTTTAAAACCAACATAAAATGGAATTTACACACGTAGAAGTATTTAATACTAACAAGAGCAACAAGATCTCTATCAAGCCTTACTTTGACAACTCAATGTCAAATATGGGATTAGAAAATTATGGTCAATCATTATTTGATGGAGTTAAACATTTTGAACAACTAGCATGTCTAGAGCAAAATGGAGTAATAAGATATGTAACAGGGTTAAATGAATTTGCACCTGAGATTAAATTATTACCAACAGAACAAAGAGAAGCAAAAGTAAAACAGATTAGAATTGCTGTTGCTGAATTAGAAAGAGAGTTAGCAGCTAACATATTAGATGTTGAGAGCCCAACTTTCTGGAATGATGTTAAACTATTAAGACCAGACAATAAAGAATTCTGGAATAAGATTAACATGTCATGTGGTAATGAACCAGTGTATTTAGACCCTACTAATCCATATGATAGAATTAAATTATATGCTGTTGAAGCAGGTGGATTTTCACTTGTATCAAGAAGCTATGATGATGCTAGATCAAAAGCAGTACCACCAAAATTTTACTTAGATAAAGTAACTGAAACAAGTGGTATCAAAACTGAATACAAAAAACTTAAAAATAAAGCTCTTGCTGAGTTACAAAAATTGTTTGATAAAAACAGTACTAAATTATTTTACATTGCTAAGTCAGTAGATACAGCAAGTGTACAGTATAAAAAACATACACCAAATGATGTTATTTATGATAACATGGATAGACATATCAATGGTGAAGGTACAGAAGGTAATAAAGAAAGAGCAGCAAAAGGATTCTTAGATGCAGCAGCTTTAGATATGGAAACATTAAAAATTAAAGCAATTGTAAAAGATTCCATATTTTTTAAGTATATTATTAATAAGTCAGATGGTTATATCTATCATGCTAAATCAAATAGCTTGTTAGGTAGAAATGTTTCTGATGTAATTGAGTTCTTGAAAAACCCTTTAAATGAGGATATTTTAAAAGACTTAAACACACAAGTTGAAAAAGTGTGGAATATGTAAACAACTTCAGGGTATACTAGTAACCGCTAGTATACTCTTTTTTAAATTATAAGTTATGGCAAATGCAAAAGTAAATGTTCAAAAAAATGCAACAGGTAGAGTAGGTGGTACTAATGCTCCTGTATATGCATTAAAATCTGCATCAGGTAAATCATGCGGTAAAGTTAATAAACCTCAAGCTGCACCTAAAATGAAAATGGGTGGAAGCAAAGGTAAGAAATGTTAATTTAATAAACTTTTAAATTAATAATCATGGCAAGTAAAATAAATCCAAAAGGGATATTCAAGTCTAACTCAAGATCTAAAGGCCCAAATCCAAAAGGTATAAATCCAAAAGGAGTATATAAAGCACCAGCTAAACCTAGAGTTAATCCAAAAGGAATTAATCCTACAGGTATTGGACCTAATAAAGATGGAATTAATCCTGGAGGAATTAAGAAACCAGTTACTCAATCTAGTACACCAAGAACTAGAGCTGGAGTATCTAAAGGAAATACACCAGGTACAGCTGCAAAATATGCTCAAAAAAAACCTATTACACAAACTCAATCTACAAGAACTAGAGCAGGTGTAACAAAAGGAAATGCTCCTGGTAAAGCTGCAGGTATGAGATCTCAAAAGTTATCTAATCAAAAAATGACTTTATCTCAATTAGAAAATGCTGCATCTAAAAGATATAAACCATTAGGTGCAGATGAGTTATCTAAAACTAGTAAAACTGTTACTGAAGGTGCTAATAAACTTTTAAAAAAGACAACTGAAAAAGCTAAAGCTAGCGGTATGGATTTACCTAAAAGTGGAAGAAAAAATGTAACAGCACCTAAAGCTTTTTTTAAAACTGATTTGACAAGATTTAAAAAAGTAGGTAAAAGAGCAATAATTGGTACTGCTATTGCATTAGCAGGAAAAGCTTTATATGATAAAGTATCAGAAAAAAATAAAGCTACTGCACTTGCTAAAACTAAAGATGACGCTGCTAAAAAAGCTAAAGATGATGCAGCAAAAAAAGCTAAAGCAGACGCTGCTAAAAATCAAGCTGCTAAAAGTCAGGCTTTAAAAAATGAACTTGCTAAAAAAGAAGCTGCTAAAAAAGACACAGTTAAAAAATATGCAGGAGTAAAGGACAAATGGGGAAGATCAGCTTCAGATAAATGGTTTGGATTTGATCCTAAAACTAAAGCGTTTACAACAGTGGATTTACCTAAAAAAACAGAAGTTAAAAAGTCTACTAATACAGTAAAACCAAAACCTGTTACTCCTAAACCTGCTCAAGTATCAGAAACTCCTAAAGTTGATAATACAACAGCAAGTACTACAAAAGAAGAAGTAGGAACAATTCCATTAAAAACTGTACCAACAGTTGAAGCACCAAAAGCTATTTTGTCTCCGGCACCTTCAAAAACTACATCAACTTCTCCAGCTTCCTCAACGCCAAGTTCTAGTACTATTAAAAAACCAGAACCTAAAGGTGGTTTAATTAATAAGATTAGAGGTGCTGTTAATGAAAGTAGAGAAAGAAGAGTTGGTAGAGCTTTTGGTAGAGGTGATACTGAAAGAGCTGCTGAACTTGAAGCAAAAATAAAAAGAACAGAAAGTAAAATGTATATGAAAAAAGGTGGTGTTGTTAAAAAGACAAAACCTAAAAAGAAATAGTTATGCCAAAAGATGCATGTTATAGTAAAGTAAAATCTTCTTATGCTGTGTTTCCATCAGCTAGAGCTTCACAGGCAATTGCAAAATGCCGTAAAGCTTCTGGTACTGTAAGAAAAACTGAAGAAGGTACTAAGCTAAAAAGATGGCAAGCAGAAAAATGGCAAGATACAAAATCTGGAAAAGCTTGTGGAGCCGGTGGTAAAAATGAATACTGCCGGCCTACTAAGAAAGTATCTAAGGATACACCAAAGACTAAGTATGAACTTACCCCTTCTAAACTAGCTGCTAAGAAAGCTGAGAAGTCTAAAGTAGGTATGGGTAACAGAGTTAAAAAAGCATAACTATGGCAACTCTAAAAACAAAAAAAGTTAAAGTTACTGCAGGTAATGAAAAGCATGTAGTTTATAAAAAGACTACAAAAACTGGTGAAGGAAAAGTTGGTCATATAATGGTTAACCATCCTACTAAGGATAAAGGTCAGTGGGATACAATAGATCTTACTGCAAAAGGAAGAGCTAAAACAATTAAACAGGGAGTTGCTGCTACTAAAAAGTGGCATAAAGATAATCCTGATTATAAATATAAAGGTAATACAATGGCAAAGACAAGAGCACAACAAGCAGCAACTGCAATAGCAATGAAGAAAGCTGGTAAGAAACCTAAGAGTTTACCTAAAGCTCAAACTGGAGGTGGAGTTATTATAACACCTAAAGGGAAAATAGTACGTGGTACACCTGAGAAAAAAACTATGCCAGGTGGTCCAAGATATACTGTTCAAACTTTAGATACAGCAGGTTACTCAAAAGGTAAAAAAACTTTTGATCTTACCACTAAACCAAATATATCTATGGATCATGCAGGTCCTATTATTTTAAAGAAAGGTAAACCTGTAGTAAAAGTAACTAAAGTACCAAGAGCTAATGTTAATCAAACAATTAGTGACTTGAAAAAAGGTTCTACTAAAACAACTGATCTTAGACCTAAAAAGAAAAAATAATGGCAAAGACACCAGCTTGGACAAGATCTGAAGGTAAAAATAAAACTGGAGGATTAAATGCTAAAGGAGTAGCTTCTTATAGAAAAGCTAATCCTGGTTCTAAATTAAAGATGGCAGTTACAACTAAACCATCTAAACTTGATCCTGATAGCAAAGATGCTAAAAGGAGAAAGTCATTCTGTGCTAGAATGTCTGGAGTAAAAGGACCAATGAAAGATGAAAAAGGAAGACCTACTAGAAAGGCTCTTTCTTTAAAAAAGTGGAATTGTTAAATTTATATATTATGAAAAAGTTAGGATGTGCTAAATGTGGTGGCACAATGAAGAAAATGAAACTTGGTGGGTCTGCAGTTAAAAAAGCACCTGTTGAAATGTATGGTATTCCTCAAGAAAATATGGGTACTTCTGGTCAAATGGGATTTGGTAGAAAAGGTGGTACATTAAAAAAAGAACACCCTATTACTACATTCAGAAAAGCTGATGAAGCTAGAAAAGCAGTAGTAATGAAGTCATTGTCTAATTTTAAAAAGAAATAGTCATGGCAAAAGTTACCAAAAATAAAACAGTTAAAAAGGTTTTACCTAAAGCACAACTAGGGACACTTGTAAAAACAATTGGTAAATTTGCTAAACCAATTATTAATGCAACAAAGTCAGCTATGGGGTACAGCAAACCTGCTGTTAAGACTATTACTAAAAGTCCTAAAGTAGTTGTTAGATCTGTTAATAGAACAGTAAAACCAGTTGCTAAAAAAATTAATTCTGAAGTTGGTAAAAAAGTACTTATAGATAGGCATCATGCTAAATTAGTAAATGCTAGCAATAAAACTGATAAAAAAGCTTTTAAGATTGCTGCAGGAACAGCAGCTGCAGTTCCAATTGCAGGTATTGTAAATGCTTCAATAAATAAAGCAAAAAAACAAAAAGTAGTAACTACTATTAAACCTAAAAAGAAATAGTCATGGCATCAAGATCAGTTAAAACATCTTGCAAAAATACTAAAGTAAGATCAGCTTCAGGTACATGTGTACCTGAAAGACCTACCATGAAAGAAGGTGGTAGTAGTCCATTTGGTATTCTATCTATTATAGCTGGTATAGATAATAATCCTGGTAAATCACAAGCAGATAGAATTGCTGGTGCAAAAATGAATAAAGCCCGTGCTAATAAAATGGCTAAAGGTGGTTCAGTACATCCAGGTTTTAAAGCTGTACAATCTAAGATTGCTGCTAAACAAGGAATTAGTAAAAAAGCTGCTGGAGCTATATTAGCATCATCAACTAGAAAAGCTAGTGCTAAAGCTAAAGCTGCTAACCCAAGACTTAAACGTGTAAAAGGATAACACATGCAAAATAGTGTATTAATAATAAAAGTAAAGCAAAGGCTAAACAAATTAGATAGCCAAGACTATGACAACCTTGAATGTTGGCAAGTAGTTGAGGCATTTAATAAATCTCAAGTAGAGTGGGTCAGAAGACAGCTTCATGGTATTAATATTGTGAAAGAAGGTGATGAGCAATCAACTAGAAGAATAGATGATTTACAATTATTACTGGGCACTATTAATATACCATTTGTTAAATCTGAAATATCATCTTATGCTGACTTACCAGATAATTACCTACAGTGGAAACGTGTAGATATTACTGCTAAGAAAGGATGTTGTGATGACAGAAGAATGTCTGTGTATCTTGCTGAGGAGGGTAACTTAAATCAGTTATTATTTGACAATGCTAAGAAACCTAGTTTTGAATGGGCAGAAACATTTGCTACATTAAAAAGCAATAAGGTTAATGTGTATACAAATAATGATTTTGATATTACCTCTGGTGCATTAACATATTATAGACAACCGGTACGTATTGAAGTACAAGGGTGTGTTGACCCATATACAGGAGTACAAACAACAACTAATGTAGAATGTGAATTTAAAGATGATATAGTTGAATTACTTATTGATGAAGCTGCAAGTGTGTTAGCTGGAGATATAGAATCAGGTAATCAATTCTCTAGAGGAACAGAGACTGCAGAAAGAAACAATTAATATTTATAAAAAATGGAAAGACCAAAATTATTAAAAAGAGAAGCATCAACATCTGCAGCATCTTACTCAGTTCCATCTGGGGGATCAGTAGATTCTATGGTAGCTGCATGTGTAAGTGAATTAATGAATGCTGCAACTAGCTTTCATAAATTGCACTTGAAAGTATCAGGTGCAGGATCATATGCTGCCCACAAAGCATTAAATGAATTATATGATGCCTTACCAGGACATGCAGATGACTTAGCAGAAGGATATCAAGGTGCAGCTGAAATATTATTACAATGTGCTGATGTATCTCCAAGAACATTAGCAACACCAGCAGATGCTTTAGCATACATCAGAGACATTACTGCTATGGTATCTGGATTACAAGCTAAGATGCCTTACTCAGAGATAGTAAATTCTTTAGATACTGTTAAAGACACACTTAACTCAGCTAAATACAAACTATTATTTTTAAAATAATTTTGCTAAAACAAATAGTTTTAGTATATTATATATATGTTTATAAATTAAAAAACAAAAATTATGGCTTATTTTAATCATGCCTTTCAAAAGGCTTTTGTTGGAACAGATGGTTTCACAGACCTTGGTCAAGGTCAATTAGGTACTCCAGGAAACATTTTAGCAACTGGTCAGTTTGCTTTTGTTGATCCAAAAACATGGGAAGTACAAAATACTAATTCAGCTCCTACAGGATGTTGCCCATTAATCTTGGCTTCAGGTTCTTTGTATGAGAAAGATAAAGTTGGTTCACATGGTGGTTACTTAGAATCTAATAAATCTAAGATCATTAACCCTAAGTACATCAACAGATTTTACAGAGTTGATCCTAATATTGCTCAACAAAATGTTATCCACATTGGTGACACTCCATTTACAAATGGAACTGGTGCATGTGAGAGAGAATTCTTATGTGATGAGACTTACTCTTTACGTATTGATGTTAAAGGTTCTCCAGCTTTGAGATTCTTAAATCACAATGCTTACTTAACTGTTGATGCTTACACAGGATGTTGTCCTGCAGGTTCAATTGCTCCAGTAGCAGTTGATGCAACTTTAGTTATGATCCAATGGGCTAATGCAATTGTTGGTTATACTGAACCAGGTTCAATTAGTTCACCTCCAGTTATTGTTGATGCAGCTAGAACAGTTATCTCTCCATTTGTATTTCCAGTAGTTACTGCTGAAGATAAATCTTTATGGTATAAACCAGGAACAGTTACTGCAGGTTTAGTTCCACCAGCTGGTTACACTATTGGTGGTACTTGGGATAACTATGTATCTCCAGGACATGTTGCTGGTGATTTTGCAGGTATTACTTTATTTGGTGCTTATGTTGGAACAGACTTTAATGACTGTACATTCCAAACTTCAGATTTCTTTGAAAAAGAGCCAGTTAAATTGTATGCTTCTTTAGTTGATTACAATGGTGCTCCATGTGAATTTGAAGGATTATGTGTAGAGACTGAGTGTGAAGGTTTACAAGCAATGGGTCTTGGTGAGTCAGTTTTAAGAGATGTTATCTTATCTGAAAGATACAGACAAAACTTCTTTGCTACTGATTTCCGTATCAGAGAGGTAACTCAAGGTAACCAACTTTTGAATGTTATTAACAGACAATCTTTATATACAAGATATTACTTGCAACATTCAGTTCCACGTTTTAACAACCCAACAGGTACATTTGATAATGACCAATACTTGTTAGAAGTTATTACTGATGGTGCAGATACTGACTTTGAAGATTTTGTTAATGACTGGACTTCAAACTGTGGTCAATGTGTAGAATTAGAAGTAGTTGATGCAATCACTGCATGTTCTCCAGTAGTTCCAATTCCTGCATAAGCAGTAAAATTATATTACTAACAAGGGAGGTGAATTAATTTTCCCTCCCTTTTTTTTTAAATTATTATGGCACATCATATATTAAGTTTAGAAGTACCAACTGTATTAAATACTTGTATCATGTCAGTATTAGATACAAGTGTGTATTCAGAATTAATGCCTGTTTCCTGTCCTACATTAAATGTAACAGTTCCAGGATTTACTTACTCAACTCAAATCAATACTGTTCAAGGAGCAAATACAATATTGACTGCGTGTGATTTACAATTACAAACTCAAGGATGTGATGGTACTGTACTAAGTGATTTACCTGATGGTATATATGCTATTAAATACAGTGTGTCTCCTAATGATATTGTATTTGTAGAGTATAATCATTTAAGAATCTCTAAAGCATTAAATATTTACAATAGTATTTTATGTAAATTAGATCTTGCTGCATGTGAGCCTTCAGCTACTATCAAGAAGAAACTTGAAGTATTAAAGATGGCTAAGATGTATTTAGATGCAGCTAAAGCAAAAGTTGAATTTTGTCATGAACCAAATCATGGTATGTCACTTTACAACTATGCATTAAAGATTATGAAAAAATTAGATTGTAAAAATTGTTAAACCATTAAAAACCAACAAAATGGCTAATTGTCCAAACTGCAAAACAAGATTGACATGTGGATGTCAAAAAAGAACTGCTTCTAATAAAGCACAAGTATGCTCAAATTGTATTAGTAAATATGAAATGGGTCTTAAAAAAACACAAGTAAATAAAACTACTAAATAGAGTTTAATACTGGTAATATAATTTTAAATTAAATCATTATGGATTGTCTTTGTTTTACGGTTACTAATACAAACAGTACTGATCAAGAAATAGAAATTAGTAACTGTTGTACATTTACTATAGAAACAATAGTAGTTCCTGCAGGTGAATCAATAACATTTTTTGGTGAACCTGGTTCACGTCCATCAGGAATAATAGTTACTGAAAATCCTCAATGGACAACATGTGAAGATTGTTATACACATAATTATAAATTATATAACTGTATAAATAATCAAATAAAATATACTAATGATATAGAATGTCCAGATTGTTATAATTATGTTGGTAATATAGCTTATACAAGTATTACACCAAATCATTGTTGGTTAATAACTGAAACAATTCATACATCTGGAACAATAATACCTGTTGAAATACTTCCTGAACTTAATTGTACAGTATGTTTACTTAAATGTTATACAATAACAGGTACTGGTAACATTACATATTTTAATGATTTTGAAGACGGATTAAATACAACTACAGCACCAGCAAGAATATGTTCAAGTATTTATCCTGAAGTTACGGGTAATGACTTTCAGATATTTGATAATGGACCATGTGAAATATTTGAAAAATATACAACGTGTGTTGAAATATGTTACATGCTTACTAATTGTGATACTGAAGAAGTTATATACTCAGTTGATCAAGATTTAGCATTTCCATATAACTTAGGACAAACAGTTAAGTTAGCTGAGTTTGATGGATGTTGGACAATTACTACAAGTGAGTTTTGTCAATCTCCAGTTAATACTACTGTGATTCAAGCATTTACAAATTGTCAAACTTGTAGTCCACCTGTATACTATAAACTACAATCATGTAGTCTATCTGAACCATTAACTTTATTTACATCTCAAGATATTTCTGCTTATGTTGGTAGAACAGTTACACTTGAAGAATATCCAGGATGTTTTATTGTTACAGTATTTGAAACTAGTTTTCCTTCACCTGTAATAATTACTATTACAAATAGTTATGCTGATTGTCCTGAATGTGCTGCACAAAGATATAAGTTGATAGACTGTGATGGTATTAGAAATTCAATTTATACTACAACAGATTTGTCTGCATATTTAACATCAGTTATAAAACTTACATTTTATCCTGATACATGTTGGACGGTAGAAGAAACACAAGTAAATACATCTGATGATTTGGTTATTATAGATAGCCAATATGCATCATGTGAAGTATGTACAACTAATACTGTTTGTTTCTGTAGTGCTATAACAAACAATAGTGAGACTACTCAAACATTCCAATTTAGAGATTGTGATAATAATATTCAGTCTATTGTTGTAAATGCTGGTGAAACAAGTAGAAAATTCTGTGTACTTAAATGGTTATTCCCTGAAGGATGGACATTACCAAAACTATTCAGCAATAATGGGGATTGTGTTGACGGAAGATGTACACCTGATGTACCATTTAAAAGTGTAAGACCAGGATACGCATCACCCGCATGTTCATCTGAATATTATGAAAGAATAGCATGTGCTTATTCAGAAATACTATACAAAGATGTAATTGCACAAAGATATGGTATTGCACCATGTTGTCCTGAAGAAGAACTATATAGACTTGATATTAAATATCAACTACTTGAGTTACAGGCAATTAATAATCCAGATTACATATGTAGACCATATAAACCTTGCTGTCAAGAAAATGATAGTTGTGGATGTGGTTGTAATTCTTAATTAAAATAATTATATTATAATATATACAAAAGATATGAAACCATTAAATTTTGATAATTCTCCATGTAGTCCAACTTCTTCAAATTGTGTAATTTGGGCAGGTCCGGACTTAGCATGCATAAATGTATGTAAAGGAGATAATATTACAGATGTTACTGCAAAACTAGCAACTGAAATATGTGCTATTTTAGATACGTTAAATATTAACTCATATGATCTTGACTGTTTCAATTTAACAAATTGTGCACCACAGACATTTCAAGATTTAATTAACTTTTTAATTGTCAAGATTTGTCAATTAGAAAATATACCAGTTACTCCAGTAGTACCAGATTCAGGTGATTGTCCATCAAATTGTATTGTTGATGTTGCACCATGTCTTGTTGAGAATGGTGTTACTACTATGTCATTAACAGACTACGCAATTGCAATTGGAGATAGATTATGTTCTCTTATTGATACAGTTAGTTTACAACAAATAGCTATTACTGATTTAGATGTTAGGGTAACAGTATTAGAAAATACAGTTCCTCCATCATATACAACTCCTACAATGGAAATGGGTTGTGATATTGCAACTCTATCAACTGGTAGTACACAAGGTATTGATACAGTTATTAGAACATTTATAAATGATATTTGGTGTACATATGTAAGTACTACAGGTAATGCTGGATGTCTTGCTGCTGCTGTAGCAAGTCAAACTGTTGATGGAGGTGATTCATCAAAAACAAATCCATTAGTAACTATGTCTGTACAATATGCAGGATTATGGATTGAACCTGCTTCAACAATATGTGACTCAATTAATAATATTTGGTTATGTATTGAAGATTTAAGAAATGCACCAGTACAATCTCCATTTAACTTATTAGGTACAGCAGTTGATGCGGGTAGTAATAAAACATCTGCAATTGAAAGATATAATTCTATTTACACAGTTGGTTATGATTCATATTTTAATTCTGTAAGAGTTGGTCTTGGTAATAGTAATGTAAGTTCAAATACAGCTATAGGTTCTTTTGCTTTGTTAAGTAACACTACTGGTTCATTTAATACTGCAGTTGGTAGATCTGCTTTAACAGCAAACACAACAGGTATTTATAATGTTGCTGTAGGTACACGTGCATTAACTGCAAACAGTGTAGGACAAGCAAATGTTGCTATTGGGGATTACTGTTTAAATGCAAACTTATCTGGTGATTATAATATTTCAATTGGACATAATGCAATGTCACTTAATACAATTGGAAACAATAATGTTGGTATAGGTGAGCAAGCATTGTATAAACAAACAATTGGTAATTTAAATACTGCTATTGGTTCATATGCAATGAATGATAACTTAACTGGTAGCAATAATACGGCAATTGGTAATCAAGCATTGTATAGTAACACTACAGGTGGTAATAATATTGCAATTGGTGATATAGCAGGTAAAATAGATTTATTAGGTGCTGCAAATATAAATTCTAATACATCAATATATATTGGTAATAATACTAGGTCATCTACAACATCTGATACAAATCAAATTGTAATTGGTTTTGCTGCAGAAGGTAAAGGTTCTAATACAATTCAAATTGGTAATACAAGTATAACAAGAACATATTTACAAGGTGATATTACAATCAGTGATGCTACAGCAGTTACAGCAGCAGTTGTATCTCAAACTAAACATTTTCCAATTGTAATAAACGGTGTGACTTATAAATTATTACTTGCAGATTAATATTAAAATAAAAATTTTTCAATTATGAATACATGTATAAAATGTGGTTGTGATAATTCTTATCCTTCATTGCCACCAAGTCCAACTCCAGCACCATGTCCAGATCCACAACCATGTGCAGAATTTTTTGACGCACAATGTGTAGTATATACATTACCTAATATTACATGTGATGAAACTACCGTAGTATTTCAAGATGATACAGTAGCTGCAGCACTTCAAAATATTGTAGATTATTTCTGTGAAGCAATTGCAACATTAACAGATTATGTTAATGCACAATTAACTATTATCAATAATAGACTTACAGTTATTGAAGGAGATATAGTAAATATAGAAAATGACATTACAAGTATTCAAGGTGATATTACTACTATTGAAGGTGATATAACAACTATTGAAGGTGACATAACAAATATAACAACTCTTGTAGGTCAAGCAATGCCTGTAGGTTCTTTATTAGCTTGGGCTGGTAATCAAACTACAGTGGCTCCTCCAACTGGTTGGTTATTTTGTGATGGATCAACAGTAAGTAAAACTACGTATATTAATTTATACAATGCTATTAAGGATGATTTTAGTAATGGTGCTCCAATACCAACTAATCAATTTTACTTACCAAACTTAATTGAGAAAATACCATATGGAAGTACAGCAGGTAATGTTGGTAATCTTGTAGGTAATAATACAATGAACGGAACTGTAGTAGGTACAGCAACTGTAAATATTGATATTAATAACTTACCAGAACATAATCACACATTAACTGAAGTAAGTATTACAGGAGGTACTCACGGACATCTTATTAAAGCAGACCCTAATGGTGGTGGAACAGGAAGTAATGATGGTTTTACATTAACACAAAATACTACTAGTGAATATAATGCAGGACCTACTGGTACTAACTGGATTTATGGTGGTGGACATACACATTCATTTAGCGCGTATGTTACACAAACAGGTGAAACAGGTACAACTCAAGCATCAGGAACTATCTCAGGTTCATTTACAGAAGACAATAGACAAGCTAGTGTATCAATAAGATACATTATAAAATATTAAAAGAGTGTCGCAGTTTGTTGGTTTCTGTGACTGACAACAAGACCCCGGTATATGCTCAATACCGGGGTTATTTTTTATATATAAGTTTAAAGTACTATATTTGTTTTAGCATGCAGGCTTTTATAAGTCTGAAAAATTTAGTATATTAATATATAAGATATGGAAAGCAAAATATTTAAGAGACCAGATGTTAAAGGTAAAAGATTTAGAGATAATGTACATCATACTTTAAATCCTAAATTCTATAAAGCATTTAAAAACAAGTATCCTAAGTATGCTGAAATAGATAATAAAGATTTAAGAAAAATATGTTTAGCTTTTAATAATCTTTTTTGGGAAACTGTTATAGAAAATAGAGATGGTGTGCAGTTACCAGAAGGTTTAGGTAATATATTTATAGGCACATGTCAATCAAGTAAGAAAAGAAATATTGATTATGGCAAGTCTAATAAATATGGAATCATTGTTACAAATACAAACTGGGGCACTGATAATAAACTGGCTAAAATATTTTATACAAATTTTGCATCTAAGTATCACTTTCTTAATAGAGACTGTTGGGCTTTTAATGCATGCAGAAACTTTAAAAGAACTGTAGCAAAAACATACTCAACAAACTGGCCAATATATATTACTGTTGAACCAATGAAAAAGATACGTAAAATAGTTACAAGATCTAAACAGAGGGAATACATGAAGAGTGTTGAGGACAATAAATTAAAAACATATAATGAATTTGATATATGACAACAATTGGAGAAGCAATATCAAGAGTAAGAAATGCTCTTAAAGCAGTTAAAGAAGATCCATTCTTAACTGATAGAACAATTTATTTTGCAATATCAAAGTATGGTAAAGCTTTATTAAAAAGAGAAGATAATCAGAATAGACTTATGAAAATAAGTTCTATATTTTCTGTATTAACTTATGTTGAGTTAATTGACATTGATAAAGTTGAAGCAGGATGTGCAGGTATTACATCAGGTTGTTACATTAAAAGAACTAAAGAAAAACTACCTAAGTTTTTTGATGGTTTAAATGGACCACTTATCCGTACTGTATCATCATTAGATACATCAGTAGAATTATTTAGAACAGATCCTGGAACTTATTCTTCTATGACTAAAGTAAATAGTTTTAAGTATAACAACAAGAAATATTTTTGGTATTTAAATGGATACTTATACTTACCTAATGTACCTTGGGAAGCAATTAAAGTGGAAGGTGTATTTGAAGATAACATATCAGGTTTTACCTGTGATACTTCAGAGGAGTGCAAATTTAGAAATGATGACCAATTGCCTTTCCCAGATTATTTATTTGGTGAGATTGAGCAATATGTGTTAAAAGAATTAACTATGTCTATCAATGTACCAAGCAATGGACCTGATGATAGTCAAAACTCATTAAGATAATGGATTTTAATTATACACTTAACTCAACAAAAATATGTTGTAGATGTAAAAATGAATTTCCATTAACTACAGAATTTTTTCATGCAGCTAAGTTTCTTGCTGATGGTTTCAATAGTCATTGTAAAACATGTAGAAAAAAAAGTTACCATTTAAGAAGAACTCCTATACAAGATTTAGAAAAAACTTTAAGTCAAAGATTTAGTGATTTAAAATCAAGGACTAAAAAGAAAAGATTAAATTATGGTGTTGAATTAGATTTTGATGTAAAGTATTTAATGGATTTATGGGAAAAACAATCAGGTAAATGTGCTATATCTAACATAGATATGACATATATACTTTACAATGGAGCAGTTAACACAAATGTTAGTGTTGATAGAAAAGATTCATTAAAGGGTTACACTAAAGAAAATATACAATTAACATGTGTTATAATTAATAAAATGAAACTTGATTTAACAATTGAAGATTTGACATATTATTGTAAACAAATAATTAAAAATAATGGATTTTAACTATACTTTGAAGCTAAGAACATTTGACCAGTTATTGGAAGATGTTACTATTGATTTAAATACTTATGCTCTTGAGAATATGATTGAGCCTCAACAACTTATTAAAGTTGCTAAGAGGGTTACATATGATTTAGGTTTAAGAATACATATGACTAAAGAAGCAATTCTTGAAGTTGAACATTACAAGGTAAGGCTACCTGATGATTTCTATACATTAAACTTTGGTTCTATATGTGGAAACTTTAGACAGGCTGTAGGTTACCATCACGGTGGTACAACTACTATGGAAGTACCTTATAGTGAAGTACCAAGTACTGTTGATATATGTGCTCCTATTACAGTTAACTGTTCTACATGTAATGCAAATCCATGTAATCATACAGCAGCTTGTCAGGATCATGTATCAGATTGTTCTCCTGTTGTGGTTCCTCCATATGATCCAAATAACCCATATGGTGATACTTGTATTAGACCAAGAGTATTCTCTAACTGTAAAGGTGATCAGTTTGAATTAATTCAAGTTGTACCTTCAGGTGAGACTAGAGTATATGAAGCATTGATTCCATTAAGATTCAGATCATCACAAGAAATAGAATGTGATTGTCCTAATCTATATTTAAAAGTACCTAATGAGGCTTGGATTAAAAATGGATTCTTACATACTAATTTTGAATGTGGTAAAATATATCTTAACTACCAGGGAACACTGGAAGATGAGAATGGTAACTTATTAGTTCCGGACCATGATCAGATTAATGAGTACTATGAGTATGCAATGAAACAAAGAATATTTGAGAACTTATATATGAATGGTGAGGATGTAGTACAAAAGTTACAACTTATTGAGCAAAGATTAAAAGCAGCAAGAAACTATGCACTATCTATTGTTAATACTCCTAACTTTGCAGAGATGAAAGGTTTATGGATGGCTAACAGAAGAGCACAGTACTCAAAATATTATGACATGTTTAAAAGTTTTAACTACAACAGCATGCGTTTATTATAATACTTTTACATTATGGCAAAGAAAAATATACAAAATACAAGTCAGAATGAAACTAATACTTTTGTAAAAGGATTAAATAAAGATTCTGATCCTACGTTTATTTCAGAAGGTATGTGGACACACGCACGTAATGCTGTGAACAATACACTTGAAGGTAATATAGGAACTTTATCAAATGAAACATCTAATGTATATTGTGCAGAAGCAGGAGCTACATTATTAGGTAAAAAATATATTATTGGTACTATTCATTTATATTCTGATAAGTGGGTAATATTTACAGTAGCTTATCCTAACAGTGGTGTAGGATTACCTACAGGACATGAAATAGGTTTATTTGAAGAAGATACTTGTAAGTATAGAATTATTGTACAAGATGCTTGTTTAAACTTTGATAAGAGATATTTAATCACTGGTGCATCAAGAGAGAAAGAAGATTGCTCTTGGGCAGTATATTTTGCTGATGGGAACAATCCTGATAGATATATAAATATTGGTGATGATGCATTATGGCCAGGTTCTACTTACTTATGGATTGGAAACAATACATACAGTAATGGTGTTACTGATATACAATGGCCAGGTGTACAATGGAATCAAATATGTCATACTGATGGATGTCAACAAACTAGTCCCGGTGTATGGCCTCCTGGATGTCCTGAACCTAATGCATGTATAACTTGTGTGGATGATACAACATTAAATTGTGAAGATTTAAGATTAGCAAGATTAATGAGTACGCCAACTATACAAGTTAAACCAGCTGTTGGAAGTGGTGAATTAAGAAATGGTTCTTACTTTGCTGTTATTGCGTATACTATTAAAGGTCAGAAAGTTACAGATTATTTTTCTCCAAGTAATACACAACCTATTTGGAATAAGAATGATGTACAAGGAAGTATTGATATTTTAATTGATGCAGACAATGTACACTTTGATGAATTTGAACTTATAGTAGTGCAGATTATTAATCAAGGTGCTGTAGCTAAAAGAATAGGTTTATATTCTACAAGTACAAATGTAGTGCACTTAGATCAGATTAAAGATTCATTAATTACAATTCCTATTGAGCAAATACCAATTAGGAATATTGTATATGAAACATCAGATCAAATTACTGAAGTTAACAATTACTTGTTAAGAATTGCACCTAGGTCTAAGTTTGATTTTAACTATCAACCATTAGCTAACCAAATACAAACTCAATGGGTATCTGTAGAATATCCTTCTAACTATTATGTTGAAGGAGGAAGTAATACAAGTTACTTAAGAGATGAAGTATATACATTCTTTATAAGATGGGTATATAGTACAGGTGATAAGTCTTCATCATATCATATACCAGGTAGAGCTCCACAGACATTCCAAATACCAGGTACATCTTCTATAGTATCTGAAACTGCTACTAATGTAGATTTCAATACACTAGAAACTGATGATAAAGTATTTGAGGTATATAATACAGCAAGTGTACTATCTACTCCTGGTACTGTATTACCAGATGGGGGTATTGTTAGAGCAACTGGAAGAATGGGTTATTGGGAATCTACTGAAAGTTATCCAGATAACAGACCTGATATTTGGGATGCCTCATCACAATGTTGGACAGGAACTACTGATCCGCAATATGATTTATGTGGTAAACCAATTAGACATCATAAGTTTCCTGATAACTTTAACACAGCTTCAAATACTGATTTAACAAATCATTATTCTCAAGGTGGTGCTAATATTAGATTAATGGGAGTTACCTTTGGTAATATTATTTTACCAAAAGATAATGATGGTAATGATATACCTGGAATTGTAGGTTATGAAATACTAAGAGGTTCTAGAGAAGGTAATAGAAGTATTATTGCTAAAGGTATGATAAATAACTTAAGATCATATAACATAAGAGGTAATAATACTCAAGGTAGAATAGGTTTATACCCTAACTATCCTTTTAATACTATTACTCCTATATCAGATACAATTGGTGGTAATGTTACAGGACAAAATGATCCATATATAAAATTAACTGATAAGAACAATAATGTTATAGATCAATATGTACCATCTAATTTTGTTACATTTCACTCACCTGATACTAATTTCAGAACACCATACTTATCTACTACAGAACTAAAACTATATGGTAGATTATCTGGACAATCTGTACAGTATTTCCAAGAGCCTGCAGAACATCCTAACTTAAAATTAATTGCAGATGCTGCAGTAATCTTAATGTTTATAGGTGGTGTTATTCAAACACTATTACAACTTACTGGTAAAACAAAAGTTAGTAGTCAAAAGTCAACTGCAGCTAACGTAACTACTGTAGCAGGTACTACATCACCAAGTGTTATTATTGCACAAACTGCCTTAGCTGTTGCAACTGCAACTTATGATACTGCTATAACTACATACTATACAGGACTAGGTCCTATACTTGATATGTTTACAGGTGGTGCCGCTTTAAAAGCAATACAAGGTTCTTATCAAATTGCATTAGACGCAGCAGCAGCAGCAGGAGCAATTTCTCCATCTAATGCTACATTTGAAAAAGAGTATAGTGCATATGAACTTTTACCTCCAGTAGTAGGTGCAGCTTTTGCTATTAAACAATCTGCATATTATTTTTCTGAAGGTGCTAACTCAACACTAAGAATAATTTATGCGGGTTTACCTTATAGACAATTTGCATTACAAGCAATAGCAGAAGGTTTTTATAGTTCATTTCAACCACCGGTTGCTTCTAACAGAAGAAGATTTAATATTGATGATAGTCTATATTTAAGTGATAATATACAAACTGTTAAACCATATAGTGGTAACAACTATGTAATTAATAATCTTAAAAGACAAAAAACGGTTCTTGTAAGAACTACTAATAATCTTAAAAATAATACTGGTCCAGACTTTATTAATGCTGACCAGTCATTAGTTACATTAGGTACAGCAATACAAGCTGGTGGTAATCTAGGTTTAAATTTAAACTTAGATATGGAAAATAAAAAAAGTAATGTTTTTAATTTACCTATAGCAAGTCACTATGCAGGTCTAAAAATAAAATTAAGAAATCAGTATGGACAATTAGATTCTATTAATCAAATTCCAATTACACCATCTGAGCAAAAATTAAATTTTAATGGACAAAATACTACTAATCAAAGTATTAGTTTTTGGTGTACTATTAGTACTCCTTTAGGTCCAAGAGCTAAAGAAATATTTATTACAAAATTACAACAAACTCCAGTGTTTTTTGGAGGTGATACTTATGTAAATAGATATACAGAAAAGAATAATATGTTCTTTTTCTATGACTGGTTATATGGTCAACCTGATGGATATGAGTATAATTACTTATTAAGAAATATGATTACTGAACCAAGGTTTTGGTTAAATAGTCAACAGTATGATACAAGTCATTTAAAACCATCTAACTGGTTAAATCCTTCTCAAGGTTCTGGTCCATTACCATCTGATTCATATAACCTTGATTATTTTGAAAGTACATCCCGTAGATATGATTATGCTTCTGATCAACCAACAGGTTTTCCTGATACATATCCAGGGGTATTAGGAATTAAAGATTCATATTTTTATTTAGCTAATTCTTCAGTAAGAGATTTCTTTGTTGAGTCAGATGTATTAGTTGATTTTAGACAACCAGGTATAGCAACATGGGAACAGCATTATGATCATAATTCATATACTGATTTACCTACTATGTTTAATATGAATCCTGTAAATATTACTAGAGGAAATTATTACGCATATGATTATTCATTGAGTGTATCTAAAGTGTTTACTCAATATTTTTCACAAGGTAATTTACAGTCAAGATATTATAATCCTACGGTATCTCAGTTATGTTATACATATTATCCTGATAGAGTTGTTTATTCATTACCACAACAAAATGCTTCATCTAAAGATTCATGGTTTGTATATCTAGTAAATAACTATAAAGAGTTTAAAAATAGAATTACCTCAATTAAAGCTTATGCTAAAACAGGTATGTTTATTACATTTCAAAACTCTAGTCCATTAGTATATCAAGGTGTTGATACTTTACAAACAGATTTAGGTACTAAGATTACTATAGGTGATGGTGGTTTATTTGCTAATCCTCCACAAAATGTTACTATATCAGATACTGAATATGAATATGGTTCATCTCAAAATAAGTTTGGTGTAATTGCTACTCCAGCTGGTATGTATTATGTATCTCAGAATCAAGGTAGAGTATTTGCATTTGAAGGTGGTCTTAAAGAAGTATCTCAACAAGGTATGAAATGGTGGTTTAGTTTATTCTTACCATATAAACTTACTGAGGACTTTCCTGATTATCCACATACAGATAATCCTGTAGCTGGTATTGGTACACAAGCAGTATACGATAACTACAATGGTATTATATATTTCTGTAAAAAAGATTACAAGTTAAGAAGTGACTTACCTGCAAATACTAGTGTAGTATATGAACCATATGGTGATTACTTCTTAGTTGATGGTATTACTAAAGTAGAGCTGGGTAACCCACTTATATTTGAAAATGCATCATGGACTGCAAGTTATGACCCTAAGAGCTCTTATTGGGTATCTTACCATGACTGGCATCCTGACTTTGTAATGCCTGCAAGACAGTACTTTATGACTACTAAAGCAGGTAAGATATGGAGACATAATGTATCATGTAATAGTTACTGTAACTTCTATGGTGTTCAACATCCATTTGAAGTTGAGATACCATTAATTACAGGTCAAACAGTTACTACTCTTAAATCTATGGAATACATTCTTGAATGTTATAAAAACTCTACACTTAATTGTGTAGATCAATACCATGTTTTAGATTTTAACTTTGACAAAGCAGTAGTATATAACTCTGAGCAAGTATCTGGTTATTTGAATCTTAACTTGTTTCCAAAAAATAATATTACATTAGCTAATACATATCCTAAAGTTAATCCAACTTCAATAGATGTATTATTTGCTAAAGAGGAAAACAAATATAGATTTAATCAGTTCTGGGATATTACTAAAAATAGAGGTGAGTTCCCAATAGGTTCTAATTATCCTCCAACAGGACCATTAGTACCGGGCACTACAGTACTTGCTGGTAATTATACTCAAGAAGTAATATGGAATACACAATCAAATGGTTACATCAAAACATTAAATCCACTTAATTTGGATTATAATAAGCAACAACTTGAAAGAAAGAAGTTCAGACATTATTTAAATTTCTTATATTTGAGTAAGACTGACTCTAAAGATGTCAACATGATTGTTAAATTAAGTAATAGTAAAAATCAAATATCACTCAGGTAATGGGATTCAATAAGAAAGTATTATCTAAAGCTGTATCAGAATTAGGTAAAGCAAAAGCACCGGGTAAACCAAAAGATATAACAGTTGATCCAAGAGGTTATTGGAATCCAGCTAATCAAGGAGAACCCGTAAGAGTACCAGGTGGTGATGACATTAATGGTATGGAGATTACAATGCATCAAGTTAGTCAACCTATATGGGCTCAACCTAATGTTGGACCAGGTGCTATAATGTACCCAGAAGAAAACCGTCATTTTCCAGGTGCATCTTATGTAGATGAAACTCCTATAGCTAAAAAAGGTGGTACAGCAGGAAAATTATCTAGTGGTAATAAAACTGTTACTAAAGTAGTAAACATTAAATTTGACCTACCTGATTTAAGTGGTGCTAAAAAAATTGATGATAAAGTTACTTTAGCAATGTCACCAGATAGCTCAGGTGTATTTACTATTGGTAAAGATGTAGAGAAATTCTCAGGTATTAAAGAATCAGAAGTTAAAGCTGATATAGCAGCAGGAAAAGAAAGTCCTGAAGATGCTCTTATATATGGTTTAACTAATGTCATGAATGGAGGTAAAGATGTTTATCTATGGATAAATGGTTCAAGACTTCAAGGCATGGCTAAAAAAAATGGTGCTGATGAAGCTATTACAGAAGTTGTATCACATGAAGCAATACACTTAGCAAGACATTTAATAACAAGAGCTATAGCAAAAAAGAAAGGTTTAAATCTTAATAATGAAGATTGGATTAAACATGACTATGGTGCAGGTGAATATAACTGGCCAGCAGTAGGTGATGAAAACAAAGAGAATCCTATTGTACAAATAGATGAGGAATCATTTGCTACTGCAGAAGGACTAATTGTAGAACAGATACTACCATACTTTAAAGAGATGGCTAAGAGCTATTTAAAAAGTACAGACAGTAAAGAATTTAAAAAAGGTGGTACACTTCAAAGTAAGAAGTACTCTAAGAGTATGTCTGCTACTAATAAGTTAATGGCTAAGAACAAGTTATTCCAAAATAAAAAGAGTAAGATATTTGATCCTAATGCTGAGTTTCAACAAGGTGGAATAAAGACTAATCCTTGGTTATATACATATGATTTAGGAATGCCAAATTCAGAAGTAGTAGGTGGTGGTTTTGATACCCAATTTAAATCAGGAATACACGGAAGTTTATCTGGTGAGATACCATTATTTAATAGAAACTCACAACCATGGTTATCACAAAATGTTGGTATAGGCCGTGGTTATAAAGGTTTATATGGTGATGTTACATTAAACAATTCATCTTCTGCAGGAAGTTTACTTAATCCAAGTTTAACTACTAGTTTACAATATAATAAAAACTTAGGTGATCATTATAATTTTAGAGCTGGTTTATCTAATTTATCAAGTAAAGGTTCATATTTTAATCCAGAAATTAATGCTGGTATAACTTATAGTTTTAAAAAGGGTGGTTCTAAACTAGGTCCTATTAATCTTAATCCAAATCCATTAAGCCACTATGAATTAAACTATGGTTTTAACTTACCAGTTAAACAAGATGGTGGTGAATCTGATTATGAAGAACTAGAACTTACTGATGAAGAAATACAAGCATACAGAGATGGTGGTTATGTAGTAGAAGAAATACCTGAACAAGAAATAGGTGGTTATGTACAACATGAACTAGTTAAAGCACAAACTGGTTTAGAACAAAATGATTCAGATGTATATACATATGCAGGAAGACCAGATTCTTACTATAAGAAAGATGATAAAGGTCAATGGCTGATTAGTAATAAAGGAACAGGTAATAAGTTTATTCCTATTAAAGATCCAAAAGGTGATAGAGCAAAAATCTTAAATGCTGAAGCTAAAAAAAATGTACCAATGACAGATAGTCCTTATGCATTAGCAGCTTCAAATTTTGCTAATGATAATGGTACAGATTCTAAACAAGCATATATTGATAAATATCAAAAGTCACCTGAACTTGCAAAACAAAAAGTTGTAAAACAATTTAAGACAGATAAAGAACTTGCAAAAACAGCAGAATTTATAAATAGTGGAAAACTAGAAAATTCAACAAATACAGATCAACAATTAGATCCAAGACTTATGGGTCCCGTAGGTGATAATACAAGAACTACAGCAGGCTTTAATGGCCAACAAGCTTTTGAAGGAGCCTTACGTTATAACTCACCAGAAAGTGTAGAAGAACGTAAAATACAAGCTGAGTGGGAAAAACAAAAATGGGATGAGTATGCAAAGAAGTCATTATATGATAGAGTTTTAGATAGAACACAAGCCTTTGCTGCAAACCCCTTTGTATTAACTGGTAATGTTTTATCAGGTAAACAAGGTTTTATTCCAGGAATGGGTAGAGGTTTATTAAATAAAGATAATCCTGAAGAATATGATAGATACCTCCAAGCTACTGGACAAGTAAAAGGTGAGGTTAGCTTAAGTGATATGCTTAATTTTGCAAACCCTACTCACTGGGGAGCTAGTGCTGGAAATGAATTTAGTAAAGGTAATTATGGTCAAGGTGCAACGGAACTTGGTTTATCATTATTAGGTGTAGGTGCAGGTAGAGGTTTATTACAAGGTAGTAAAGCTCTTGCTCAAAGTTTAGGTAGAGGAGCTAAATATGTAGGTAAAGCAATGAATACAGCACCAAAATTTTTACCTGGTGCAACATTAAACAATGCTATAAATGCAGGTTTTGCAGGTCATGGTTTAAATGAAATTGTTTCAGGTGATGTTGCTGAACCATGGAAGAAAGCAATGAAGAGTGGTAAAGGAATAGATTATGCAACTGCATTAGGTGAAAACGCCATGACTGCATTAGAACTTGCTCCATTAGTTGGACCTGCCGCAAAAGGTTTAATTGGAGGATTGAATGCAAGTAAAGAATCTATAATAGGTGCAAAAAATATTTTAGGTGATTATAGAAACATTGAGCAGTTAAGACTTGCTAATCATTATAAAGATTTTAATACAGCAAGTAAAGCACATCCAACTATATTCAATGATAAAAAAGTATTTGATGCAACTAAAACTGAAGCAAAACAATTATTAAAAAAATATAAAAAAGACTTTACTGAAAACTTTGGAGCAGGTAAAGATGATGAAGTATTATTATATGGTGCTCATAATGATTTAAAAAATGCAGTTAAAAATAAAAACTTTTTAGCAGAAGATGAATTTGCAAAATCAGCTGGATTAAAAAATGACTTAACAAATCAGGAAAAGTTTTTAGCAGATGCATATCAATTAGAATACTCACCATACTTTAATAGAAATATACGTAATGGTAATCAAAAGTTTTCAGAATATTTAGCAGATGATTTTAACTCACTGATGAATAAAAATAAAACAGCTAGACCAGTACAAGTATCAAGAGTATCTGATTTTGATAGAAAAGTTAAAACATTAAGAAAGGGTACATCAGAACCAGAAATGGTACATTATAATGATCTAAAAGAAGGTGATGTTATTTATCCAGAACACAACTGGAGTACTACTACTGATTTAGAAAATAATGTTTGGGGAAGTGGTAATCCATCAGCAAAAACTGCACGTATTAATATACCAGAAAATCAAGGTGTATTCAGACCTAATATGTATAAAGGTACCCAGTATGCTAATGAACAAGAACTTGTATTACCAAGTGGTTTAGGATATAAAGTTAGTGGTGTTAATCCTCAAGGTTTTACACATGAAAATCCTAGATTCATGTTTGATGCAGTTACTCCATCAGCAGGTACAAGCGGTACATTAAATGCTGGTATATCACCAGATCTTATTAAGAATGCTGTGGGACCTAGAAATAGTGTTTTAGCAAGAATAGTTGATAATGCATATTTCTCACCTCCATTAAATAAAACAATGGATAGATTAAGTCCATTAAATTTAATACCGGGATATGGTTCTAAATTAACTGGTGCTACAATGCCATTAGGTAATGTTATTAATAGAAGTATTAAAAATGGTAATTTAGTAGAGGCTCCATCATTATTAAAACAAGCAAAAAATCTAGTTAAAACTACTGAGGCAAAACCATTAACTACACAGTTTAATAATTTAAACTCTGATATTTATGCAGCTAAAGTAAGTGGTTTAAATCCTGGTTCAACAATTGGTGTAGGTCAACCATATAAACAAGGTTTTTTAGGTAGAACATTTGCAAAATCAAAAGCACAATATCCTGTTCAAAATAGAGTAGGTGAAAGTTTATCTCAAATACCATTAAGTGATCCAGGTGTATCATTACATAGAAGGTTACCTTTTTCTAAAAGATATGTACCTATTGATAAAGAAAAACTTATGAATAATAAGTTTCAATGGTCAACAACTGGTTCAGGTCTACAAAATCTAGGAGAAAAATTTGTTAAAAGTGCTCCTGTGTATGGAGCTTTAGGAGCTGGAGCTGCAGCATTAATGTACAATCCTTATGATTATATGTCTGAAGATGCTGCAAGAATGGTTAAAGAAGAAAACATACCATTAGAAACTTTAACAGATTTACCTACAAGAACTGATGCAACTAAACAAGGATTTAAAGATATGCAACAATCACCATTAGAATTTATAAAAAATCCTGATCCATATGGTGTTAAGTTTTATGGTTCAATGTTAGGTTATAGTCAAGGTGGTAATGTTATAACTGAAGAATGGGAAGATGAACTGGATGATTATACAATTAACCTATTAAGAAAAGCAGGTTACGTTGTTGAAGAAATTGATTAAACTTTTAATGTTTATAGAGTAAATCAAAATTTATTATATTTAATATATATTACATATTATATGAAAAAGAAAGTAAGAGTATATAAACCAGGTGGTGAAGCTGCTCAACCTACTCAAGAAGAAATAGTTAATTATATTGCTCAAAGAATGTCATCTGATGACTTTGATGGTGATACTGATACATTAAAAGAAGAGTTAGCTCAAGCTGGTATTGATGAAGTTACAGCTGAACAATATATTGAATATGTTAATGAGAACTTAGGTTTATCAGACCAATCACAAACTGTTAATCCTGAAGATGCTGCTGCAATAGCTGCTGAAGAAGAACAAGCTGCATCAGATGAAGAACAAGCTTTACTTAATGAGCAAAATGCAGCAGAAGAGCAGGCAAGACAAGAACAGATGGCTGCAATGTATGATACTGGTATAGATACATCTGCTGATGAAGCTGCTGATGATGAAGCATTATATATGCAGTATGGTGGTTCTAAACCTAGTAAAAGAAGTTTTATTAACAAGTATACTAAACTTGCTAAAAAACAAATGGGTGGAGATGCAACAAATCATACTCAAGGTCCAGATACAAAACCAGCAACTAACTTTTTATCTGCTGTAGCTAATACAGCTAAAGATGCAGTATTAAAACAAGAAGCTGAACAAGCATATAATTCTATCTATGGTGCACCACAAGTAGGAGCATTTCAAGATGGTGGTATAAATCCAGAACAAATTGATACTGAAAGTCCATTAGATCATTGGACTAAGCAAAGTCAAGCTATGGGAGATATTTTTAAGAATAATCAGAATATTCAAAATGATATGCCTCATGGACAATTTGGTGGTTTTACAGATACTAATTCTGGTTTATATAGATTTATTGGTGGTGGAGATAATGAGTATATTGATGAACAATATCAAGATGCTGATTTAGATTACCCACAGTATGCAAAACATGGTGGTGCTTTACATAAATATCAAGAGGATGGTGAAACTACTGAAGACTGGAAAGCTAAGTATGATGAACTTGTAAAACAAAATGCAGCAGGAGAAGCACTAATTAATAGAAGTAGACCTTATGGTAGAAGTAATATTATAGGTGGTAATTTTGGAGGTGGTAATTTTCCTATAACTAGAAATAGATATAACCAAGCAATTGGTAATCCGTATTATACAACTACTGGTGAGGAGTTACCTTATGGTACTGATATTAGTAAATTAACACCAACAAGTACTGTAACAAAAAAAGGTTTATTTGGTAGAGATAAAGAAATTACTGTAAACTTTAGAGACCCATCTGAGTATTTAAATGCACCTACTAATGTAACAGCTTCTAATTCTACAGCTGCTACACCTACAAATCAAGCAGGTACACCAAGTACACAAGTTACTAATCCAAGTATGTCTTATTATCCTGGACCACAAAATGATCAACGCTTTGCAAGACGTATGATGAATTCAGGTATACCTGTTATACAAGGTATTGGTTCTTATTTTGTTGATACAAAAAGTCCATCTGAGAAAGAATTATTTAATGATAAAGATGAAGTAGCAAGAGTAAAAAAAAGAATGTCAGACTTTATACCTATTGATAAATTATCACAAAAAACAGAGGCAACAAAAGCATATGGTGGACCTATTGACTATACTGAGTATGCTTATGGTGGGGATATATCTGTACCAGAATTATATAGAGCACAAGCAGGAGTAGAACAAAAACTAGATCCTAATGATAATTCAGTTTTTGCTTTTAAACCTTTAAGTGATGCAGAGTTAGAAGAACAATCTCAATATGATCCTGCAGTACCAGAACAAGAACAACCAGAATTAACTGATGCACAAAACTTTCTAAAATACCAACGTGATTTTAATCAAATGAATACATATGCTCAAAAAGCTAAAACTGCAGATGCTCCGGGTGTAGGTACAACTAGTAATCCAATATATCAAAAAGATATTTCACAAAAGTTTAAACCTAAATCTGAATGGAATGTTGATGGTCCAACTTTAGGAACAGGTATTGATTTAGCTGAAAATGCAATAGCAGGTACATTAGAAAAAGCTGCTGCTAATAAACAACAGAATCAATTAAATGAGTATTACAAGAATACTATTAATACATTTGGTACAAATGACCAATATAATGTAGGTACTTATGGTGCTAATCTTGGTGATCTTAGATCAAATGATACTGGTTTTATGGGTGTTGTTAAATATGGTGGAGGTATTTATGCTATGGGTGGAAACACTGAAGATGAAGGTGATGATATCCAATATATGACTGAAAAAGAAATTAAAGACTTCCTAGCTAATGGAGGTGAATTAGAATATTTATAATTTTGTATTATGTACTTTAAAGTAAGAATAACTAAGGGATTACCACAAGCTAAAACAGGAGGTTTTACAGGTAACAATTTAAATAAGCAAGTTATCAGTTTTGGTGGAGCTGATATGAATGCGGCATCAAGACATCTTGAGAATACTAGATACTTAAAAAAAGTACCAAGAGATGAGGCTAATTTAGAAGCTGAAGGTGGTGAAACTGCCTTTGGTGATATCAATGGTGATGGATTCACAGAGCACATGATTATCAGTGGTAAGAGACATCATGAAGGTGGTGTCCCATTAAACTTACCTGACGGTACATTTATCTTTAGTGATACTGCTTCTATGAAGATTACTGATTGTAATATTCTAAAAATGTTTGGTAAAAAATGTGGAACTAAAGGTTATACTCCAGCTGAGTTAGCTAAACCATATGACTTAAATAAATATAGAAAAATATTAGAAGATCCTAACTCAGATAAAATAGATAAGAAATCTGCTGAGTTAATGATTAAAAATATTAATCTTAAACTTGGTGCATTAGCATTAGCTCAAGAAGCTAAGAAAGGTTTCCCACAAGGTATACCTGAAGTAGCTAGACCATACATGGAAGAGATGGGTATTAGAGAAGAAGACTTAATGCCACAAAAAGCTCAACCTGAAGCTCAAGTAAATCAACAAGCTATGCAAAATCCATATGAAGCTCAAGGAATGCAAATGCAATCTCCTGAAGAAGAAATGATGGAGCAAGGACCTGGTATGCAGAATCCTCAAGAAGAAATGATGGAGGCACCTATGGCTCAGTACGGTATGTCAATGGGTGGATATGGAATGCCTTTCCATGATACACAATATAGAACAGGTGGTACATTAACTAGATACCAAAAGAAAGGTGAAGTTGATGAAGAAGAAGATGATGATAAAACTACAGTGTGTACAAAAAATGGATGTTTTAAAGTTAAAAAATATACAAAAGATGACTTACCTGCTGATGCAGTAGTTAGAGATAGAATTACTGTTGATGCACAACCAGGGGATTTTATTAAACAAGAAAATGGCTCTTATTATAAAGTTACTAAAGCTTCATTAGTTGGTAATCCAACATCTGATTCTAAGTCAAGTAAGATGACAATTGAGGAGTTTAAAAAAGAGTCTCCTGAAAATGCTAAACTTATTGATGATGCAAATGCAATTATTAAAAGAGGTATAGATAATAAAACTATTAAAACTGATGGTAAAGGTAATATTCAAATAACTAATCAGTGGAGTCCTACTGAATTAGAAAGAATACTTGTATCAAGAGCTTTAAATGTTTCTAATGCAGAAGGTAAAAAATTTGGTACAGATAAATATACTATAACAAGTCAACAGGCTACAGGTCCATACTCTAAATTAGTTAATGGTAAAATAAAAGGTACAGGATCATTTGTTGCTGGTTTTACACCAGACTTATATGAAAGAAGATTTATATTTGAGCAGGCTAAAGGTTTAGGTTTATCTGATGAAGAAGCTTTAGCTGAAGTAGATAGAATTCAAAAAGATGATAAAACTAAAGCACAATTAAGAAGACAATTCTTAACTACTCTTGGTGTAAAAGATATACCTAAAGAAGATAAAGATTTATTATCAGAAGACTTTTACAAAAAACGTTATAGTGATGTAACAAGTGGTATTGAAAGTACATTAGCTGCATCTAATTATAGACCAGGTATTGGTAATGAGGGTTTATCAGGTCTTGAGCACTATGATGCATTTGGATTTAAACCAGGTTTTGATTATGAAACTGAAGCTAAAAAAGCAAATGATAAAGCTGATACAACATCTACAGATATTACAGATGAAGAAAGTGATTATCAACCACCATACAATGTTCCACCAGCTGCATGGAAACAAGATAAGTTAAACTTAGCTAATGCTGCTGTTGACTATTTAGGTAGAAAAAAATACTTACCATTTGCAATGCCTTATGCACCACAATTACAAAATATTATATATGCAGATCCAACAAAAGAATTAAGTAACTTACAAGGACAAACTTATACTAATAATAATGCATTGGCACAATTTCTAGGAGCTAATGAATTATCAGCAAGACAGTCAAGTAACTTTGGTCAAATGGCTGCACAAGCTGCAAATGTTATGAATAGATATAATGCAGGTAATGTTGATAGAACTAATGCTTTAACAGGACGTAATACAGATATTATGAATGAAGCACAAAGATATAATCAAGGTTTAACTAAACAGTTATATGATCAAAATGTTGTAGCTAATCAAAACTATGATAATACTGAACGTGCATTTAGACATAACTTAGTAGATGCAGAAAATACATTAACAACTAATAAATGGAAAACTGATGCATTAAATCAATTATATCCTCAGTATGCAGTTGATCCAAGAAGTGGTGGTAGAATGTATTTTACTCAAGGTAGAAAAGCAAGACCTACATCTGAAATGGATGATATTCAATATGCTGAAATGATTAATAATAAACATTTTGCACCTGAAGTTCAAGCACAATTAATTAAAGGTAGAAACTCAAGAGCTAGTCAAAATCAATTTGGAGTTGATCCAAACATAATGGGGCTTATGTACGGTAGTAATAAAAAAGGTGGTTCTTTAGATGCAGCATATGTAATGGGTTCTAATGTATTCCCTTTCATGTTCTATTAAACTTTTCAGGTTTAGTAAACTTATAAAATTTTAATATATTTACAATATAGACAAACATTAATATTATGGCAACTTATCTTCAAGGAGTTACAGATTATATACCTCAGTTTCAACCCTTTCAGCCTGATTTAAACTTTTATGCAAATGCATTGCAGACAAAGCAAACTCAGTATGATTCAAATTATAAAGCATTAAACAATGTGTACGGTCAGTATTTTTATGCTGATCTTACACATGGTGATAACGTTAAGAAAAAAGATGAATTACTTAAAGCAATTGATTTTAATCTTAAACGTGTCTCAGGTTTAGATTTATCATTAGAACAAAATGTTGAGCAAGCTACTCAAGTATTCAAACCATTCTATCAAGATAAGCATCTTATGAAAGATATGGCTTGGACTAAAAATACAAATAGTGAAAGAAACTATGCAGCTGGTTTAAAAAATGCTAGAGATGAGAAACAGAGAGCACAATATTGGGATGCAGGTATAAGAGCCATTGATTATAAAACTGAAGAATTCAAGAATGCTTCACTTGATGAAACAATGAATATTGGTAATGTAAGTTATACTCCATATGTTAATGTAATGGAGAAAGCTCAAAAGATTGCTAAGGATGCTGGTTTATCTGTTGAGACTGTAAACATGAGTCCTGATGGTAAATGGATTGTTAAAAACAAAAATGGTGAACAATTAATTCCTCAGTTATCACATTTATTTGAAGCTACTCTTGGAGCAGATCCAGCAGTAATGGATGTATATAGTACTCAAGCATATGTAAACAGAAAAGACTATGCATATTCTAATGCTGCACAATTTGGTGGAGATCAAAATGCAGCTGAGATGAAGTATCTTTCTGAAAGTTATAATATGCTTAAAGCAGAAAATGAAGCTAGACAAGCTGAATTAGAAAAAACTAATGCTGTATATAATAAGAAAGCAAGTAAAGTAGAAAAGGCTGTTGCAGAAAATAAAGCAACACCGGATACTGCAAGTTATTTGGAAAGATTAAATGAGGCAAGAAACATTAACTCTAAATTACTTAGTTCTACACAAGAACATGTTTCAGCATTATCAAATGATAATGGTACCGCTACTACATCTTCAGGATTTGAAAATCCATATGGTGATATTGAATCACTAAGATGGAAAGTAGATAATGCAATGGCTTCTAAGTTAATGCAAAAAGATCTATATGAAGCAGCTAATGTGTTTGCATATAAAGATGCTAAACAAGACATGACTGCTAATCCATATGCTGTACAAGCTGAAGCACATGCATATAGAATGCAAGAACAAGCTTTTGCTGCAGCAAATAGAGAAAAGCTATTTAAAATGAAAATAGCTAATGAAATGGATAAAGCTGCACCTGCTCAAGAAGGTTATGAATGGGATAAAGATCCTAATAGCCCAACATTTGGAAGAGCTATACCAAAAGAAGATGGTGATGAATACTTTACAGAAACAACAGCAGAAGGTTCAAGTACTGATATAGTTAACTTAAGAGATGTATCATCTAGTCAAACTGATAGGTTTATTGATAAAAACGTTGTTCCATATTTAAAGAACATGTTAGTAACAATGCAAGACTTAAAAGGTGAGTTAGATCAAGATGATATGCAGACTATATTTGGTGATAAAAATATGACTATTGAAAAATTTAATTCTCAATTAAATTCAGACCCATATAAGTTTATAAAAGGTACACTAGGTATATCTAAGTTGAAAAAAATTACATCAGGTTTCCAAAAAGTTATAGCTCAAAACTATAACGTAGGTAATGATGCATTTACTGAAGCAGGTAATAAAATGAAAGGTTATACAACTTCATTAGATGATTTCTACAGACATGCAAATGAATTAGAAAAATGGAAAACAGAATCTAGAGATATTGTACTTAAACATGTTGAAGAACGTGTAGATAATAACTTAAAAGGTTATGTTAGTAAGATGTTTGATGCTAATGGTAGACAACTTACTAAAGAAGAATTTGTTAAAAAGTATCCACAAGGAATGGAAATTGGCCCTTTTAATAGAGGTGAGTGGATAAAAATTGGTGGTAAAGATGTATATGCAACTAGTAAAAACATTGATAAATTAATTACTCAAGCAGGTGAAAATGAATTAAATAATGGAACATATACAGGTGAAAGTTTAATAGAATATAGAAATAGAGATAAAGATAATAATTGGTTATCCTTTACTAGGCAAACAACTGATAAATCTAAGTTAGAACCAGGTAAAGAATATTTTAAACTTGATGGTAAATACGTTGAAATTACACCATCAAATAGAAAATGGTTAGTTGAAAAAGCAGGCAAACAAAAATTATTTAATCCATTTGGCCAATTACCTTATGTTGATACAGCTAAATCATCAGGTGCAATATATGATAAACTTAAAGAAGCTATTCATAATGGTTATACTACCGCACCAATTAAAAATACACCTCCAGGTATTGAGGCAATAGGTGATGTAAAAGATTCAGGATTAACAAATCTTAGAAGACAATCAATTAAAGTATATACTAATATACCTGAGTCAAGAGGTGCTGCTAACTTTAATGAGATTAAAAGAAACATTAATGAAATTGGTTTTGATAATATTGATATTGCATATGAAGGCCCTACAAAGTCTTCAAAAACATTTAATAAAAATACAGGTAGAGCATTTATTCAAGCAATATTTGATGAAGCATCTAAACCTAAAAGTATATTAAATGGATTTAAAATATCTGCACAAGCAATAGCACAGAACAATGCAAATAAAGGTGCAATTATTATTTATCCAAATGCTGAATTCTTAAAGAAATATACTTATACAATTGACAGTGAAGGTAAAAAGAAAGGTGTAGGTTTAATAAGTGAAGATGAAGCAAACTATGTATTAAACAATGGTGTATCATTAGTAACTGATAAAAAGAATTGGAATAACAGTTTATTTGAATCTACATATGTGACTCCACTTGAGGCAAGTGTTAACTACAGTAAAGAAGTAAAAATTCAAGACCCTAATGATATGTCAGGTATGAACTTTATTACACTTAGTAAAGATGATATAATGGGTGGTTATAAATATGATTTTGGTTATAAAGTATGGGATCCAATAAATAAAGTATACTCTGCTGCTGTAGTGCCAGGTAGAGGTGTTACAAGTGGTGCTGAATTAGAACAAAGAAGACAACAAGCTTTTTCTTATTGGCAACAAACTTTAGAAATTAATAATGAAAACTTTCAAAGCAATCAGTAATGGAAAATAATAGCTCACTAGATCCACTAGGACCAGAATTTGGTAAAGTAAATGCACCAGCAATTAACTCTAAAAGTATGTCTGCATTTGAAGGAGATTTATTAAGAGATAATAAAATTAATTTCCGTCCAGTCACACCACCATTAAGTTCAACACATCCTAATTATGAAATACAGGATAGTATTACAGGGCATGCACCAAGTATACCAAGTAGTAAAAATCCAAGAAAAAATGTTTCTGTTAAAGAAATTAAAGATGCAATTGGTAAAAGCTTTGTCATGCAAGCAGATGCAACACATGATAAAAGTCAATATGCTAGAGTAAATGCTTATAATGCTGGACCATCCGGTAACTCTTTTTATAAAAGATATGCAGCATATGGTCAAAAGAAATTTGATGAAGTTGGTTTTTCTCCATTAAGAAATAATGAGGCAATGTTTAATGCCAATACAACTATAGGGGATGACTTTACAAGAATGATGAAAAACTCATTTGTACCATTATTTACTAGAGGTTTTGTATCTGGCCCAAAGAGTTTAATTAAAATGATGCAAGGTGACTTCAGTCCAGATACTGAAGATGCAAGAGCATATGAGAATGCAGCAGCTATTGGACAATCATCTAGAAAAGGTTTTGGTGCATTCTTTAATAATACTGCAATGAGTTTTTCTTATACAGCAGGTATTATAAGTGAAGCTATTCTTGAAGAAGCTGCAGGTGCACTTCTTTCACCATTAACAGGAGGTGGTTCATTCTTTGCTGCAACTGCTAATAATGCAAGAAAAATAGGTAAACTTGGTAGTGCTACTGATTTAGCAATGGATGGATATAAAGCTGTTAATACTACACTTAAAGAAGCTAATAGTATTGATGGTGCTAGAAGAATGTGGCAAGCAGCTGAAAATATTGGTAAAAATAAAGCTTTTAAATTTTTAAATCCACTTGAGAATACATTTGATGCTGCAGTTGGAATTGGTAAAAATGCTGATAACTTAACAGGATTAGCAAGACTTGCACAAGGTACAAGTAAAACAGCTGGTGGATTATTTAGAGATATTAGAAACATAAATATGGCTTTAGCTGAAGCACGCCTTGAAGGAGGTATGACTCAGAATAAAATATATGATTCAGCATATGATGCATTCTATAAAAAAAATAATAGAGCCCCTACAAATGAAGAGCAATATGAAATAACTAAGCTTGCAAAAGAAGCCGGTATGAATACATTAATGTGGAATACCGCAATCATCATGGCTAGTAACAAAGTTGTTTTGCCTAATTTATTAAAATCAGGTGTATCTAAAAGTGCAATGAAATCTAAGATTGATGATGTACTTGCTATGAAAGGTGGTAAAATTACTTTTCAAAAAGGTGTAGCTGAAGAAGGTAAAAAAGTTGCTAAAGGTACATTTGAATTTGTTGAAGACTCATTTAAAAATTCATTAAAAGGATTTAAAGCTGCTCCAATAAAAACAACTGCTAAGATAGCTGGAAGATACTTGAAAGCTAACTTAATGGAAGGTGTTCAAGAAAACTTACAGGAAACAATATCATATGCAAATGAAAACTATTATTTAAATGCATATAAGAATAAAGAACTAGGAGCCCATTTATATAATAGAGCACAAAGTTCTTTAAGGTATGAAGGATTCACAAACCAGTTTAGTGCACAAGGTTTTGAAACTTTTGCTTCTGGTGCTTTAATGGGGTTATTCTCCGGAGGTTTAGGAGCAGTAAAATCAGGTATAGACTTTGCCTACAATAAAACATTAAATAAAGAACAGTATAATAAATATAAAGAGTTAAGAAAAACTCATGGAGAATCTGTAGCAAAAAGACTAACAGACTTGTATGCAGATCCTAAAGAGTTCTTTAACTCAAGAATATTTAATTATGGTGTACAAAATAATGCAGTAGCAGATAGTGAAGATGCTGATACTAAACTAGCAAAGGATATTAAAAGAGAAGCATTTGCATCTCAAGTATATACTGCACTAGATACAAATACTATTAACTACTTTAAAGACCACATTGCATCATTTAAAACTACAACTCCAGAAGAGTTTGAAGAAGCATTTGGATTTGAACAGGGTACAGGAGCTAAAGAACAGATGAGAATTGATTCTATATTAGATAATATAGAGACAATGCAAAAATCATATGACTATGCTAAAAACAGATTCCCTAATCCAGTTGATTCAAGTCAGTATGAACAAGGTACTCCAGAATATGAGAGTGCTGCTTTATTTGAAAGAGCATGGGATAATGGTGTTAAAAACTATGTATTTAATAATGATGCATTCATAGATACAACAAAAAGAATGTCATCTATTATTGGCAGCTTTATTGAAAATCCATCAATGCAAAACATGTCTCAAACAGATGTGAACTTAATATTTAAACCTAACAATATTGCTAAGGAAAAAATATTACTTAAAAATGAAATTGCTGGTTTAAAAGAGTCTAATGACCCTACATTAAAGGACCAGATTAGAATTAAAGAAAACAAGTTAAATGCATTAGAAAAATTCTCTGATGCATACTTTAAACGTGATGCATATAAAAATAGAACTAATGCTAATGCTATATTAGAAGCTTATAAAAAAGAACAAGATATCAGTGAGTTATCTGAAGCTGAGAAAGAAGAAATATTAAACATTGCATTTGGTGAAAAAAATGCAGAGAATGATTATAAGAACAGAGCTGAATTAGAACTTGCATATAAAGATTTTTTAAAAGCCTCTAATGACATTGATGGTGCTTATATATTTGATACTGATGCAGATAAAGGGTTTGAAGAATTACTTGATTACTATAATCTAGATGCAGAGTCTAAACAATTAGTTACATATATTAATTTATTACATAGTCCTCAAGGATTCATGGAACAGGTTGAGAAATCTCAAACTTGGATGAGTGATATGTATAATAACAGACATCAGTACTATACTGATATGGTTAATAAATACATGTCAGGTGTAGAGAATAATGAAGCATTAAATGCATTAGCAGATATGAATGTATTCATAGATTTAGATGCATTCCAAGCATACATGAATGATGATATCTTACCTGATGAATTTATTGATGAAACTACTAAACAAGTAATACCAAAAGGTACTCAGAGATACAATGAGCTTTTAAATATTCTATTTATTAATAAAACAATAAAAGCTGAAGATGCAATTGCTCCATCTATGGACCAGAATCTACAGACTAAGCTTGATACTCTTGATGACCAAGAGCAAAAAGCAATAGAAGCATTACCTAAGATTGAATCAATTACTACTGTTAAACGTGTTGTAGCTAAAGACAAACCTTTAACTCTAAAAGATATATACCAAGATATTGATGATAGTCAATATGTAGATGCTATATATGAAGGTAGTGATCAAAAGATTACATTGTATTTATCATTTGAAGGTACATTAAAATTAAATGATGCTTCAGGTGAAGTTGTTAATCATGAGACAGTTAAAGATAAGTTTTCTGAATATACTATTTATAAGAAATCTATGGTACCGGATCCTGAGTCTGTTAAAGATATTAAGGATAAGTATGATAATCTTAGAGAAGAGGCAGCAGAAAACTTTGCTCAGAAAAAAGCAAAAACAAAAGCTGATGTATATTCTAATTATACTCCAGTAGATGAGTTACCACAAGATTTATACAAAGAGTTACAAGAAACATTTCAACAAACTGATATTGCTATACAGGCTGATGAAGATGACACAAGTGATGAAGAGTTAATGGATTTATTTAAAGCATTTGTTAAAAATAATCCATTAGCTGAAGATGTTATTAATAATTATAACAACAAAAGTAAAGATGCTGCTGAGAAAGAAAAACTTGGTGAGATAGATGACTTTGATTTTATATTAAATAATAAAAAATTAAACACTACTAATTACTCTACTACTGATATAAAAGAGTTTAAGAAACAGTTTGAAACATTAAGAGATAATACTGATAAGACAATTGAAAAGACTGTGTATCAGGATATTATAAATAAATTTGACAGACTTATATCAACAAGAGAAGTAAAATCTTTTACACCAGAAGTACAAGAAATAATTAAAACCATTAAAAATGAATTAACTGCTAAACAAAACAAGATTGAAAAAATTACTGATCTTGGTTATAAGGTAAATGGTCAGTTACTTGAAAGAGTAACAAACTTTATCCAGCAGTTTAAAACTGATAAGTACAAATATTCAGGTGAAAAAATAATTAATAAAGCATTTGAAAATACAATTGCTGCTGCTGGTTTAAAAGACACAACTATTAATTCATTTATTAAAGAATTAAGAAAAGGATTACATGTTGATTCTACTAATAAAAACTATGGATATACTGATGATACTGAAAACATCATTAAAAAACATTTAAAAGATATACTTGATAAAGGACTTGATAAAACTTTATATAAAGATAAACAAGAACTATTAGATAGTATTCAAGCAGTAATAAGTGAAAATGCATATGAAGCATCTAGAGTAGCAGGTAATTATGTTGATGAACAGTTAAGAAGAATATTTACTAAAGGTGAAGCTCCAGTATTTGATGAAAAGAAAATAACTAAAGAAGCTTATGATAAATTATTTGGGCCAACTAGTTTTATTAAAGAAATCAAACAGAAAGTTGACTCTGGTGAGTTATATACATTAGCCACTGGGCTTAAAGTATATGACGTAGATGCTAATGTAGCTGGTGAGATGGATTTATTACTTATTGATAAAGCAGGTAAATTACATATCATAGATTTTAAAACAGGTACAGAATCTAAGTGGAATGGATTTGTAGATAAATCAGATTTTGGTTTAAGTAAACTTGAGGATTATACTTTACAGCAATATACTTATGCTAGGTTATTGAAAAAAATGACTGGCTTAGATGCTGATATAAACATATTCCCAATAGAAACTAAACTTGATCAGAATAATAAATTAATAACAGATGCTAATGATCCTACTAATAAAAAATTAACAGGAACAGGTAAATGGTATTTTTCATTAGACCCTAATTTTTCTGATGCTAAAGCTAAGATAGATAAAGCAATTCCTATTGAAGCACCAGGTATTAAAGTTGCAACATCTATTAATCCAGTTTATAAGAAACAACTTAAAAATATTGGGTACCCAGATGAGTTAATTAACACTTTTACTAAAGAAGAAGCAGCTAAGTATACTAAGATTCCATACAGTGAATATGTTAAATTAAACAGTGTATCATCATTTGAACCTACTATAGACGCTACAGACATAGAAAGAAGAAGACAAGAAGATTTACAAAATGGGGAGTTATTTTTAATGAATGATGGTACTTATGGAGGTAGTAGAAATGTCTCATTAAACTTTTATTCTGATGTACAAATAAAGGAAGGAAATCCTGAAGGAGATATTAGAACATGGGATTATAAAAACTATGATGGTACAGGTATTTTTGTTAATAAAAAATTAGGTATTGCATATATAGTACCTAATAATACTTTTTCTAAAACACCACAAGTATTTAAGGTGTTTATGGATAGAAATACATTTAAATTTGACTTAAATAATCCAAGGTTAATTAATAGACCAAATATTGAGACTTCTGCAAAAGCATACAATGTAAGTGCAGATAATTATTATAATGAAGTTTTAAATGCTGTAACTAAATATGATGCAGAATTAGCTGCTATAGAAAAAACTACTGAAAATAAATCAGTTGTTGAACCAGTACTAGATACTACAGAAATAGAAAAAAGAAGAAATAAAGCATATAGCAATATACGTTTTAATTATTCAACTGATAGTGGTTACTATGGAGTGTACACTAATGCAAAAGGTGAAGAAGAAGTAGTAGAAGGCTGGAATCAAAATAAAGTTAAAGAAAAGCTTAAAGAAAAATATGATGCAGAATTATCTACTGTTGGTACTACAGATGCTAAAGCTGATATAGAAAGAAAGCCTGATGAATCTGTAAAAGATTTTATAGAAAGGTTATTTTCTAATAACTATCTTATAGAAGTAGATGGAAAACAAATATTCAGTTTAACACAAGGAAGATGGGGAGTTGTCGTTAATATAGATGGTATACAAGTACCATTTTATCAATCTACTTCTGGTACAGATACTAAAGTTAAAGGTCAGTGGTATCCGTTTTTTGGAGATCAAGGTAATTGGGTTATAAAAGGAAACAGTGTTGATTCTGAATCAGGATATGGATTTAAACAAATTAATGCTGTTCAAAATTTTCTTAATAAAAATATTACAGAAACAGATGCAATTGCTTTAAGCAGTATTATATCTAAAGAAGTTCTTCAGAATCAAAGTTCTTTGAGAGTACTAGATGAATCTAAAATAAAAGGTAATGAAAAAATATCTTTAAATAAAGAAGCAACTGCAAAAAGATTAGCAAATGTAGCAGGTTACTCACTTGAAGAAGGCAGAAAAACTAAATCAGATTTAGAATTATTTAATTTAGCATCTAAAAAAATATTTACAGAACTAGCTACTTTAGAAAATAATGTTACAGCTACAAAAGCATCTGAACTTAATCTTCAAAAAGGTGATACAGTAATTGTTAAAGAACCAATAATGGATAAAGATAAGGTGTTTGCTGATACAGGTAGTACATTAACTGTTTTGAAATCTGATGAAAAATCAGTATCTTTTACATACGGAAATGATGAAAAAACATTAACTTTACCTGAAATGGATAAACACGTTACAACAATGGGAATTGAGGAAGTAAAACAAGCAGAAAAAACACAAGAGGTTTTGGATGCAATTGATAAACAGACAGTTACAGAAACAATTAATGCATTAACTGATTTTATTGGTGACAAAAAAGCAATTGAAAATGCTATTAATAAAGCTTCATCTAATGATGTAACAGCTGAAGAACTTACAAATGATTTACTTGAAGATTTATCTTGTAAATAAAATTATTAAATATGAATATTACTTGTGCTTTAACAACAAAGCAAATAGAAAAGTTATTTGCTAAAATTTATAGAGACTTATTTGACTCATTAAATAATAATCAAGAAATTAATGCAGTATCATATATGAATGATTTATTCAATACAATTGAATCTAAATCAGATGTTGATACAGCTGCAAAATTTTTACAGAATGTACCATCATTAATGCATACTGCTATTGGTGATTATAGTTTAGCTAATCTAAATATTAATGAGGCAAGTATAAGACCTTTAATTGGTAAATTTTTAAATCCAGAAAATGGTTTACTTGAAACATTAAAATATTTTAGACCTGAGACAAGTGTTAAAGATTTAAAAAATGCCGTTATTGCACAAGGAGTAAATACAAATACACCATCATATTCTGAAGAAGAAACAGAAGGTGATACAGGTAGATATAAACCATCTAGTGCTTTTACATCTACTATGCAACAGTTTGTTTCTATTAACCCTAATAAAAAAGGTAAACTGTTTGTAGAAGAAATTGACCAAAACAGAGTAAGGATATATAATACCCTTGAGAAAATTAAATTAGAAATCAATGGTAAAACAAATAAAATTACTGGTCCAACTTATCAAGGTAGAACACTAAACCTTAAAGCAATACCTTTAAGTAAATTTGCAAATAAAGATAAAACTACAGCAGATTTATATGCAAAAGGTAATGCAATTTCTGCTAAAGGAATTGGACCAAATTTAACATCAGATATTATTGTTCTAGTAGTATCAGATCAACAAGGTAACATTATAAACTTTAGTAAGGATGGTGACATATTATCTAAAGAAGAAGGTGGTTTACCAGTATATCAATTCTTAAGAAATGCTACATATAATTCTCAGACTGATGAATATGAAGTTAAAGATATATATGGTATTGAAAGTAAGATACAGTCTGTAGAAGATATGCTTACAAATTATGCTAGTAAGCTTGACATGACTCTTGATGAATTTAAAGCAGATTTAAAGGCTAAGGGTGAAAGTTATGATGAACTGTATAAAATGTTTTATGATGAGCAACAAGCTCAATTCAAAGCTCTTTTTGATTTAAAAAATGAAATTCTAACTGATAAAAAGAATGAGAAGTTACTTGATATAATGAGTATCAGTAATGGTATTCCAGATTTTTATGATGCACGTAATTTAGAGTTATCAGAGTTTTTAGAATTATCAGATAAAATTGATATTAATTATAGCTTTACTACTGTTAAAGAAAAAAGAGATGGGTTTGAAGAAGGTACAACTGTAATCAATATTAATGGTCAGGAGTTTATGGTAGACAGAAAAAATATGCCTAAATATTTGATTGAAAAAATTGCTTCTGTATTATCTAATCCTACTATTAATGCATTTGAAAAGTATAACTTTTATGAACAGTTTTCAAATGATAAAATAAATAAGTCAAGAAAAAAACTATTTGTATCATATAATAAAGAAAGACAAGAACTTATTCTTGAGTATAAAACTGATGCAAAAAATCCTAAAAAATTCACAGTAGGTTTATCTAATCCAGCAAAAGCTAAAGAAATAATTATTCAGGCATTATCAAATGAGTCAGGTACTTATAATGCTAATATGAAGAATAATGCTGATCTATGGAATAATGTTGAGTTTACTGATTATGTTGATGGTAAACTTGTAACTGGAGACTATAGAGAGTTTTTAAAACAAATTAATCCTAATATTATTTTTACACCAAATGCAGATACTAGTGCGTTTAACTCATACTTTGCATTTAGAGTAAATGAAAAATTATCTGCTGAGTTAAAAAAAGCTAAACAACAAGTACAAGAACAAACATTTACTGATCCTAGATCAGCTATAAGACAAGCTAAAGATGAATTAGTTGATAAGTTAAAACAAAACCCATCATTACCAGGTGTTATTGTAGGAAGTTTTAATGCAACAACTTTTAGTTTAACAGCAGGTGATAAATATATTAATGCAAGATTTGAAGAAGGTGTAAGTGTTAAAAATTTACCAAAAGATGATATTACAGTAAGTTTTATTGTAAGTGATGTCATAGAAGATAATAAACTATTTAAAGATGTTATTTCTATATATGATTCTAAAGGTAAAAAAATAGGTCAAGTAGCTGAAACTGATTATGCTGCAGAAGAAAAACCAAGAACACCTGAGATAATAAAAGAAGAAGCAACTAAAGCTGATAATGAATACACTGAACCAAAAGGTACAGAAAGTCCAGCAGGTAAGACTAGATTTTATGCAATGTTTAACAGGTCAGCTGAATTACCTAGTAATGTTACTAGAGAAGAAGTTGACGCAGCACAAGAATGGTGGAATAATTCTCCATTGTCCAAGTTCATTGAACTTGAGCACATGGCTAATATTGTTAACTCTGATGTTTATGCAAGATTCATTATAGCAGGTAAAAGATTACAAGATACTAAAATACAATTAGATACTGCTACTGGTGGTTCTGCTGTAGATTTATATCATGAAGCTTGGCATGCATTTTCTCAGTTATACTTAACTAAAAAACAAAAGACTAAGTTATATGCTGAGACAAGAAAAAGATTAAACAACTATGATCTTTCTCCACTTGAGGTAGAGGAAATAATAGCTGAAGAATATAGAACTTATGCTAAAGATCCTAAAGCTGTAGGTGATGCTCCTGTAAGAAATACTATATTCAGAAGAATATGGAACTTTATTAAAACATTATTTGGTAAGAGATCTACTCAAGAAGATTTATTTGAAAGACTATTCTTTGCAAGTAAGAACCCTAAACTTTTAAATAAGTACACACCACTTGTTGATAATGCAATGTTCAATGTCCTTAATAGAGATAGGGGTGTAATGGATGTTGAGTCAAATGAATTAGCTTTAAGTTTCCAGGACTCTATGACTGTATCAAGTCAAATTGATTCTGCTTTATCACAATTAATTGATGAAGTATATAATGATAGAGTTGCTGCAGAAAAAGAAGGACTAATTACTAAAGCAACAAGAAGTGGTACAATAAAATTATTAACTGATGATACTAATAAAGCTGTAGCATACAATGTTATAAAAGGAAGATTTGAAGAAAAGTTAAACTATTTCAAAGCACAACTTGAAGCAGCAGATGAAGATGACTTTAATAAAGTAACATCATTAAAAGATAAAGTAAGAATACTTGAGGCAACTATTAAAAACTGGGGTGATGCTAAAACTGGTGTTATTAAATTCCATATTGATAATAGTACATTTGATTTAATCAAGCAAAAGTATATTGAGATAGAATCTGATGATGAAGTATCTGAAGATGATGATAATAGTGCACCAGAGAATGCAGAAGAATCAGAAAAATTTTCTGATAAAAAAGTAGGTGAAAAATCATTATTACAACTAGCTGAGAAAGAAACACTATATATATTAAAAAGTTTATTTAAACTTTCTGATAATAATAAACAAGTAATAGGTAAATTAGGTTTCCCTGAACTAGCAGATTTTAGTAAAACATGGAATATAGTTACTAAAGTTATTGGTGGTGAAAAGGATCCAGTTAAGATGTATCAAAAACTTAATGCAGCTACAGTAGCTTTTCCTGAGTTAAAACAATTAGTAGCTAATAAGATACCGGATCCAACAAATATAAATGACCTTGAAGAGTTTAATATTAAAGCTGCATTCTGGCAAGACTTTAAGAAAACTAAGTTAAAATATATTCAGTTAACAATTGATGACAGTGATGGTAATGGTTATTCATCTGAGGTTACCGATGCATCTATTGAGTTTAAAAATATTGTAGATAAGTTTAGTAGTAATTTTAAAGCTTCTCAAAAAACTAATTATATCAATAAGACTGCAGATAATAAGTCTATACTAAACTTGGATAAACTTGTTGAGGACTTTGACCGTAAATCATTTAGTAGTGAGGTTGCTATACCTTTTGCTAATGCATTAGGTATAGGTTTACAAGATTTAGCTTTATTAAAAAGAGAGTTAAATAATAGACAAGAATATTATGGCTTACCATCTTTATTTAATATTGTTAAAGAATTACATAAAATAAGTAAAGATGAAAATGCAAGTACTGAACATAAAAACTTTGTAAAAAAGTTTAAATCAAATCCAGTTGGTGCATTATATGGTGATATACCTGCAGGAATTTATAAAGAAACTACATCAGAAAAAAATATAATTAAAAGATTAGCTGAACTACAAAGTACATACGGTACTAATTACTCAAGCTTTAGTGTATTAAACCCAGAAAAGAATCTAGTTAATGAATTCATTGAAGATAATACAGTAAGTTTAGTTGTTGATGCTATTAATAATGTAACTAATGGTAAAGATCTATGGAATGGAGATAGTTACCAATACATGAGTTACCTTAATCCTAATATAAACTCATTTACATTAGAGTCACAAATCTTAAAAAATATTTTCTTTAATGATGGTGTAACACTTAATGCTAGAAAAGGTGATTCTAAAATTGAATTATCAATGGTAGCAGGTACTCAAATTGTGAGTGATAATACAGGAGCTAATACAACTTCATTAGATGTTCAAAGTAAGTATATCCAAGAATTGAACATGATGTTAAAATCAGGTATCACTGAGTTTATGAGACATGCTTCTAAGTCATCTTCATTTGGTATGAAAGTATCAAATGGTATTTCAGGTGGACTTAAAAAGAAAAAGAGTAACTTATATGTAGATATTGAAATGTTTGGACCTAATGGTAATGGATATGACTATGCCATTGATAATATATTTATTGGGTACATACAAGCTGAGTTAAAAAGAATCCAAACTTTTAAAGCTAATATAGACTTATTTAAAAACTATAAAGGTTACAATAGAAATGTTGGTACTAAAGAAAATCCTATATATGCAGGTGAAGTATTTACAGCATTTGATAAAATATTAAGTAAAGATACTAAAGATCAATTAATTGATGAAGTTAAAGACGGTGATTTAAGAGATTACTTAAATAAAAATCCTCAAGTTAAAGCTATTATTGCTAATCAAATAACTGAATACTTTAATGGTCAGTCAATTAAAAACTATGAAAAGTTTTCTGAGTCTCCATTTTATGACCCAGCTTTAATGAATAAGCTTAATGTATTTTCTACTTTAGAAGATTCAGATAAACATGAGTTACTTGTAAAAGCATATACAATGAATTCATGGATTCATAACTTTGAGACTGCTAACTTAATCTATGGTGATACAACACAGTATAATCATGCTAAACAAGAAATGCATAAGAGAAATACTGGTTCTACATCTGGTGGTAGAGGTTTTATGGATGATGTCTATACTCAAAACTTTTTACAGAGTGACCTTATTAAAAAGTCTTCTTATGGTTATAAGTTAGCTAAAGATTCAAACTTTGGTGAAAAATATAACAAGTTTAATTATACTAATACTTTTAATACTGCAATTATGCAGGATGTTGAAAGAGATTCAATATATATTAAAAATATTGAGAAAGCATTAAGAGATGACTATAAAAAATCAAAACTATCACAAGCTGAGATTGATTACAGATTAAAAAAAGAGTTAAAGAAATATACTAAAATGGAAGAAGGTGATGGTCAAGGTTTTATAACTATTGATGCATACCGTAATTTAAGATTAGCAGAAAATAATTGGGGAGCTGAACAAGAAAAGTTATTCCAAGATGTTATTAATGATAGACCAATTAAAGCTGAAAATGTAGTAAGATTCTTTCCAGTATATAAATTACAACACTTTGGTCATTTAGCTAATACAGCTTTACCTGTTAATGCAATGCATAAGTTTGCATTGATGCCATTAATTCCATCTGTGATAAAAGGTTCTGACTTAGAGTCATTACATCATCAGATGATGAAATCTAATATACAATATGCTACATTCCAAACTGGTTCTAAAGTAGGTAGTATTACTTCTGATGGTAAAGCTGATCAGATATATGATGATAAAGGTTTACAAAAGAAAATAAAATCAGATATTAAGTTTACACCTAATACTATATACTTATCATATCTTAAAAATGTTACATCTGTACCTACTAAGTACAAAGGTAAAACTGTATTCTCAACTCAGTTAAGAAAACTTATTCTTGAAGGTTTATATGAAAATGGAGAAATAGTAAATAAAGATTATGCTCCATATATTAAAGCATATGAAGATGCTATTGCTAATTATACTGATTTACTTAAGAAAGAATTACTTGAAGAAATTGGATATGAGAAAGTTAATGGTAAATATGTAAGTGGTGATATTACTAAGTTCATGGATGTAGTTCAAAGAGAACTAGAAAGAAAAGAATTACCAGAACACTTAGTAAAATATATTCAGGTAGGTAAAGACAATAAAATAACTAAAGACTTATCATTACACTTATTATCAGATGATATTGAGAAAATGCTTGTGGTTTTAGTTGAAAAAAGAATTGTTAAACAGAAAGTTAAAGGTGAGGCTTTAGTACAGGTAGCAAGTTCTATGTCTAATGGATTGTGGGATTCAGGTTTTAAATTTGATAAAGCAGAAACTAAAGACATAGAAAAATACTTAGGTAGTAATAACTTACCATTCTATCATCCTGAAGATATTAATCTTGATGATAAATATAACGGGTATACACAAGATAAACTTAAAGAAGCTCTTAAAAAATATACAGATATACTAGCTGACCAAGCTAAATACTATACTGATACAAATAAGGAAAACTTAAGAGTTGAAATCAATTATTTAAATGATATAATTGCTGGTAAAACTCCAAAAGTAAAATCAGTTAGTGGTAAAACAGCTGCAATGAAAGTTGCTATTGCTTTACAAGGTGACTTTAATAATCTTTTAAAACTTAAAGACAATGACGGAGAAGTTATTGGTACAAGAGAAAGATTAAATGAGATGATTAAAGATGATAAGTGGTTGAATACAGGTAATAACCGTAAAGCTATCACTATGACAGCTGTAAGGATTCCGGTACAAGGATTAAACTCTATGGAGTTTATGGAAGTATATGAGTTCTTAGATCCATCTGCAGGTAATATTATTATACCCCCATCAGAGATTGTTGCTAAGTCAGGTGCGGATTATGACGTTGATAAGCTTACTACATTTATGCCTAATATAGATGCAAGAGGTCAATATGTTGAATCAGGTATGGATACTGAAACATTAGATAGACTTATTGCTGCATCTAAAAAGAAAGGTGATAAAGCTGAAATGACAAGACTAATCAAGTTACAAAAAGCAGCTTTAGAAAATAAATTAATTGATTCTATTAGAGGTATACTTGAGTTACCTAATAACTATGCTACATTAGTTAGACCTAATGATACATACCTGTTACAAGATATTGCGGATGAATTAGTTGATGACTCACCAGAGTATAAAGAGTTTAAAACAATTAGTCCAACAGATATATTTGAAGTAGGATATAACTTACACAAACATGAGGCAAACATGGTTGGTAAAGATGTATTAGGTATTATTGCTCTAGAGAATGCATTGCATCCATTATTTACATCATTAGGAGCTGCTTTACCTAAAACATATAAGCATCAAACATGGGATGATAATAATAAAGTTTATAAAGAACTTGAGGATGTAGACTACAAAATGAGATTATTACTTGACCATAATAAAACTAAAGATGGTAGAATCTCATTATCAGGTATTAATAGTGTTGACGGTAAAGATAAGATTGCAGATTTATTTTCACACTTAATGAATGGTGCAGTTGACGTTGAGAAAGATGCATGGATATTCTTTATTCAAGCTAATAAAGAAATTGTACCAGTATTACTTTCATTATTAAAAGCTGGTGTTCCTAAAAGAGAAGCTGTATACTTTGTGTCTCAACCATTAGTAAAAGAATATGCAAGACAACAAAGATTAGTTAAAAGTGCATATGCAGGTATTACAGAAAATGGAGTTGATAGTCCAAGTTTTATAAAATATAAAGCGTTACAAAATACATTAGCTCAAACTAGATTATCATCTGATACTAAACTTATTAAGGAAGCATCAAGATTAAAAATGTTTGAAGCTCTTAAAACAGCAACAGATAAAATCACAGTTCAGTTTAGAAATGGTGATACTAAAGAAGGTTTACCTAAAAGTCTATTAGATGCAATTAATGCAGGACGTATTAAACAATCAGATATATTATCTGTAAAATATACTGATCCTAAATATGTATTAGATGAAAATGGTAAACCTAAAGAAGATGCTTATGGTAATAAAAAAACAATACCATTATATACAGCAGTAAATAAAAATCACTTATTATCAAATGATAACTGGTATTATGTTACACAAGTAGCTACTGAAGGTATTAATCAGTTTACTGAAAATGAGTTATCTAAAAATATTAAGGATTATGATAAGTCTAGTCCTAATGCAATAGCTGCATTTTTACATTTCTTAGAATTTGAAAGAGAAATCAAAGGTATATCTAATTTAAAAAGACAGGCTAACCCAGATACTAAAACATCAAAAACAATTCAAGAGATATTACAAAAAGTTGTATCACTAGAAGAAGCAGCTGACTCATCTAAAATAGAACCTGAATTAGCTGAAAGATTATTAAAAGAATCTATATTAGGTACATTCTTTGACAAAGCTATTGTTAATGATGTTGTTGCTCCTTTATTTAATGTTACTAATAATAAAACAGTATCTGATTTTATGTTAGATACAATAAAATCAAGAGGTGGTGATATTACATCTAAATTTGGACCAGGTAGAGATGGGGTACAAGCATTTATATCTTCATATAAAAATGCTATTATAAACTATATTTATCAAAATAAATTATATGATGCAGTAAATAGTGAAGAAGGCTATCCAGGTATACCAGAATCATTTAATAATCTTGATACAGAAGAATTTGTAGATAATTTTATGTTTACATTAAGTAAGCATAATAACCTAAAAGAAAGATTCCCAATATTAGAACAGTTAAGTGATGTAACTATTAAAAATAAAAAGAAAGAAGGAAAGGAGGTTGTAACAGTAACTACTAAAACTATTACATTAAATAATAAGAGTGCTGTTAAAGGTGAATTAGCTGAAGCATACTATCAAAACTTAATAGATCTTGCTGATGATAATGTTATTAAAGTTAAAGACCCTGTAGAGAATCAAGTTATATCTGATACATTCAAAGTATTACCACTTATGTCTATTTATCAAAATGGAGTTGGTAATACTAAGTATGGTTTAAGTTATGTACTTCCAGATGATGTATACTTCTCATTACTAGAACCAAGTTCAAGAGAGTTTTTAGAAAATAACTTAAATAATAAAACACTTACTGAGATTGCTAACTTATTATTTGCTAATGAGTTTGGCCAGAATAATTATTTAAAATCTAGTTATACCGGACCAAGAAAACAAAGCAGTAAAACAGATACTCAATATGACAGTGAAGAGAACTTACCATTAGGTAATGTAAGTGAGAATGAACAAACTATTACATTTGGTACTCAACCTTCTCAACAACAAACTGTTAGTACTAATGCATCTGAATATACTAATCATTCTGGTGGTGCTTATGGAGGTGATACTTTCTGGGACATGATAGGTAGAGAATTCGGTATCACTGATCAAAGACATTATAAAGATGCAGGTAATCCAAATTTATCTCAAAAACTTAGAAACGCAGGTGTTAAAGCTACAATTCTTACTAAAGAACAGATGGATAAAGCCCGTAATGAGGTAGAGAGATTGCTTGGAGAAAAATATCCAGATACATTACAAGGAAACTTACAAGTAAGAAATTATTATCAAGTAGCTAATGCAGATGCTGTATTTGCTGTTGCTGAAATAAAACCTACTACAAAACCTGAAGTTATGGGTGGAACAAATACTGCTGTTCAATTAGGAATAAAAATGGGTAAACCAGTATATGTATTTGATTTAGATACAAAAAAATGGTATACACAAGATACAGAGTTTCTTAAAACTGGTTATGATAGTACTAAATATGAATGGAATTATAATGGTTGGAAAGAAATAAATACACCAACTCTTACTAAGAACTTTGCTGGTGTAGGTAGTAGAGATATAGAAAATTATAATGTACAAAAAGATGGTAAATGGGTACCTAGAGCTCAATACAAAGGACCTGAAGTAGAAGCAGCTGCTAAACAAGCTATTAGAGATGTATATACTAATACATTTAAAGCTACTCAACTATCTACTCAACCAGTAAGTGAAGTTAAAAAGAAAGAGATTTTTACAATTAATAAAGGTTTAGAGAAAAAATCATTTAGAAATAAACCATTAAACTTTGTAGATAAAATTACAACTAATAAAGATGCTGTTGTTGCTATGAGTAATAATAGAACTACAGGAGTAATAAGCATTGATGCAAAAGCAATGCAACAAAAATTTAATGATAAATCATGGACTAAACCAACTAAACAATTAGATGGAAGTTATGCAACACCTTTAGCTGAAAATGAGTTCAATACTGTTGATGAGTGGTTTACATTTGCTTTAATACATGAAGTTAAACATGATACTATCTTTAAACAAGAAGGTGAGACAACTGGTCAGTATGAAGATAGAATAAATCAAGCAGCACTTGAAGATTTAAGAAAAAACTATAATGTTAAAGAAGTAAGTAAAAGTGAATCAGATATTACTGAAGAACCAGAGATAGACAAAAATATGAAAGCATTCAATGCTGAAGTAGCAAAACTAGGTAGAATGCCTAAAGAGTTTATTGTTGGTCCAAGTAAATGGGTATTGAATAATATGAACTTATATGATTTAGTTGATAAAACTACAGGTTCAATATTCATGAAAAACATGAATATGTTTACTGGTAAGATTGTAGAAGAAACTGCATTAGACACACCTGTTAATCAAAAACAATTATATAACTTTACAAAACAAGTTATAAATGGTGTTAAAGAATACAAATTAGATAACATATTAGCCCTTAAAGGTATTGATATTAAAGATGTATTTGGTGCAATAAATAAACTTACAACTGATCCTCAGTCAACTCAGCGTCAGTTAAACAATTTAATAAATAAAATACTTAAAGCAATATGTTAAAGTGCCCAATTAAAACTAGTCAGGAGTATCAAGATATTCTTAAAGAAGCTAATGGCAATGAAGAAAGAGCAAAAGAGCTCTGGGTTGAAAGAGGTTTTGAGGATAATGATGATTTAAATGAGTATGATATAGCTGATAAAGATTCACAAGAAGACCCAGAAGACAGTAGAGAGGATAAGTTATCCTCTTTAGTGGATAAAATGCGTTTATATGTGAGTAAAGAAATCAAAATGATTGAGGGTAAAAAGTTCAAGAAACAAGAAAAAGTACTTGAAGAAAAGAAAAAATTACTTGATACATTAAAAGCATTAGATGGTGTGGATTCTATTAACATGTTTGTTAAAGAAGCATTTAACAAATCAAAAAATGCATCACTAGCTTTTGAAGCAATATTACAAAAAGCAAGTACTGCAGATAGAAAAGAATTACTAGTTGAACTTGCTGCTATAAATGATTTTGCTAATGGTTACTCAATACTAGATGAGATAAGTAAACAAGATGTTTATAATTATTTCTCATCTGAAGTAGATGAAAAAGATTCTGATTCAAATAAAACTGCTCAGGAGATGCTAACATATGCAATAACTGTAAAAAACAATATTAAAAAGAAATATGTACAAGTTGGTATACCTTTAATGGCAGAATGGTTATTAGAGTACCAAGCAGAAGGTATAGAAGATAGAATACAACCACATATTGAGTCACTTAAACAAAGGTTAGCTACAGAGACAAAAGAAAAAGAAAAACTTAGAATACAGGAAGAGATAAATGTATGGACAAATTTTTCACTAGATAAAAAATCTTTAGTAGAAATATTAACTAGAGCTACTAAAGATGAAGGTGTTATTGATTTTTTAATTAGTCCATTAATATCATCTAATGATGAGTCACTAGGTTTATTTGCAGTTGCTGTAAAGACTGAAATGGAAATGGCTAGATTAGATGACATTAAAATTAAAAATATAGCAAGTGCAGAATTTGAAAAATATAAAACTACTGTACCCGCAAGTCAAAATAATCCAGGTAAATTCAATGAAGGTATTTATGAGTTTTTAACTTTTACTAAAACTAAAAGTGATGGTACTGAAGAGACAATTAAAAAAGTAGCATTTGTACAGAAGCATGATATGAATAAATTCAATGCTGCTAAAAAACAAATGTATGCTTCACTTGCAGGAATGTCAGATGCACAACAAACTAAAACAAAAAATGAGTGGTACAGAAAAAATACTGTAGCTAAGACACAAGAAGAGATTGATAAAATATTTGCATCAAAACAAAAATTAAAAAATAAAGGTATACTTAGTCAAAATGACTATGAAGCATGGGTTGAAAGTGTACAAGTAACTAGTAAAGATGGTACTGTATATTATAAAGGTGAATTAAGTGAGCCATCAATAGATTATATAAACTCAAATTGGGAAGCATTATATGATAAGAATGATAAACCAAAAAATGCTAAAGGTGAATACCATCAATATTTAGTTAATCAGTATTTTGAAGCACAAGAAAAATTACCAGAGACTCAACAAAGAGGTTATCTACTTCCATCAATATATAAAACTGATTTTGAATATGCACAAACTAAAGGGATGAAAGCTTTAGTTAAACATAAGTTTAAAAGTGCTACATCTATTACTGCAGAAGATGTTGATTTTGGTATTGGTAGTTTATCAGAAGAAGGTGTTAAATTTTTACCAGTAGATTTTACAACTGATATGCCAGCAGAAGATGTTAGTTTAGATTTAGTAAGATCAGTATTAATGTTTAGTGCTATGTCTAATAGATATGAAGCATTAAATAGAATTGGTAATGAAATAAACTTATTTAAAACTATTATTGGTGAAAGAGAAGTAATTGCTAATACATCAACTGGTAAACCTATTAGAGATGCTTTTGCTAAAAAAATAGGCTTTGATGAGTTCTTAAGAAAGAATGGTGAGAGTTATTCTAAAAAACATGTTGATGCATTTATTGACATGGTTGTATATAATGAAATGCAAAAAGCAGAAGAATTATTTGGTTTTTCTGCAGCAAAAATTACTAATACAATTACTGGATTCTCAGCTGTTACAACAATTGCAGCTGATGTATTAAAAGGTGTTGCTAATAACTTACAAGGTAATATACAATTAATTATTGAAGCTAGCTCAGGTGAATTCTTTTCTTCAAAAAATTATTTTAAAGGTAAAAAAGAATTTGCTGCAGTAGTTCCAAATATATTAGCAGACTTTGGTAAGTCAACACCAGAATCATTAACTGGTAAGTTAATAGAGGAATATGATCCAATGCAAGGTAACTTTAAAGATGAATATGGTAAAAATGTATCTCAGACTGCTGCTAGAAAGTTAATGAGATCTAATACATTATTCTTTAACCAGCATTGGGGTGAGTATGAAATACAAGTATCTGCAATGTTTGCATTAATGGATGCTACAAAAGTAAAAGATAATGCAACAGGTGAAGAAATAACTTTACATGAAGCTTATAAAAAATATGGTACTGATGGTATATTTGATAATACTGACTTTACATCTAAGAAAAGATTTGGCTTTCAAAATAAACTACATGCATTAAGTAAAAGATTACATGGTGTATATAATGATTTTGATAAAGCTACAGTACAAAGATTTTCATTAGGTAGATTAGCTTTAATGTATAAAAAACATTTAGTACCTGGTTATAAAAGAAGATTTAAAAAAGTATCTATGGATCAAGAACTTGGTAGTCCAACAGAAGGTTACTATAGAACTTTTGCTTCAACTATGCTAAGAGATATTAAAAATATGAAATTTAATGTTGTAAAAAACTGGTCAACATATTCTACATTTGAAAAAGCACAGATAACAAGAACATTAACTGAGTTGTCAATTATACTTACATTAGCTGGTCTTGCTGCTATATTAGCTTATGCATTTAGTGGAGATGATCCTGATGATGAAGCAATAAGAAAATCTTATGCATATAATTTTATAATGTATGAGTTAGTTAGAATGCGTAGTGAAACAGCAAGTTATATAAATCCTGGAGATGCAATGCGTGTAATAAAATCACCATCTGCTGTAACAGGTACACTAGAAAGAATAGTACGTGTAATTGCTCAAATAATGCCATGGAATATAACTGAAGAGTATAAAAGAGATACTGGTATATGGGAAAAAGGAGATAATAAAGCTTGGGCTTATTTCTTAAAACTAATGGGTTATTCAGGAAATAACATTGCTCCAGAAGAAGCAGTTAAAGGATTTGAAAGTTTATTAAGATAAAATACAATGGCAAAGAAAGTAACAGGAAGCGCAGTAGCTTCAGTAAAAGTATCTAGACCAGGTGTTCATGGTAAAACTAAAACATCTAAACTTAAAAGTTCAAAACTATATACAAAGAAATATAGAGGTCAAGGGAAGTAGAAAAAAAAAGGGAGAACCGTAATTGGCTCTCCCTTATTTATTTTAAATCTTTAATGTTTACATCTTCTAAATCTGTAATGTTTACTTTAAATAAACCTATAGGTTTACTTTTTGTATAACTTACAAGTGCATACTCTTTATATTCTGATACACTTTTAATGTAAACTGTCTTATTATTATATTTTGCTTTCATTCTATTGACACATTATATTCTGAAAAATACTCACGTAACTTATTCCTTAACTCTTCAGCAACTTCTACTGCTTCTTCATTTTCACCATACTTAACAATGTTTCTAAGATGCTGATCCATATCCCATAGTATGAGTTTGAATTTATTACCATTAATAGCATTGCTTAAATCAAGTTCATCTTCAGGTAAGTTAAACTCTAGTATGGCTTTCATTACTTAATAAATTGTTTAAGATTTGGTTTAAAGTAACCTTCACCTTTAAGAATTTTACCATCCTCACGTAAAATAGGTTTACCATCTGGGCCCAATTTACTCATATTAGACCTGTGAATCTCATCAAACACATCTTCTATAATATGTTGCATTCCATGTTTCAATATGGTACCGCACAGAATATATAACTGATCACCTAATGCATCAGCAATCTCAGTTAATCTTTCTTCAGTATATAGACCATCTTTTAATGATGCTTCTAAATACTCATCATTCTCTTCAGCCATTAACTTATGTCTTAACTGAACTTCTTCATGAGTAATCAATGCTGGCTCAGTACCATTTATTTGTTGAAATCCCTCATGGAAATCTTTTACAGATTGTAATTGCTTTTGCATAATTTTTATTTTAGACAAAGGTAAAAAAAAGGGACACATTTCTGCATCCCTTGATTGATATATTTGTTTAACTATACTCCCTTGGAGCAAGTGCTTTTATAGGAAGAATTCACCTCCCAAATCATTTTTTGGTTCATCATCAAAGTTAAAGTCAAAGTCATCAACTACCTTAGTTTCAGTAGGTTTAACCTCTTCTGCTTTTTCCTCATTAGGTATTCTAATAAGAATATCATCCAAAGATAACTTTTCTGGTTCAACTTTAGGTTCTTCTTCAATAAAAGTTACTCTAGCAAGATACGCATCATCAGGTTCACCATCAATTGTAATATCATCAAATATCACTGGTTCTTCAAAAACATCATCATTAGGTTCTACTGTTCTTATTTTATCCTGAGTTTCAACAACAGGTGCCTCAAATGTATTACCTGCAGGATCTTCATAAATAATTACTTCATCTTCAACCCATGTTGTTTCTGGTTCTATTTCAAACTCATCTTCTAAAGATATTGATGGTTCTTCTGTAAACTCAGCTATTTGATTTAACAAGTTTGTCTGATTCTCAGGTTGTCCATAATTTAATAATAATGGATCCACAATAACATCTTCTTCAACATCAGTATAGTTCACCAAGTCAAATTCCATAGCAATAAACCAATGTAATCTTCTTTGATCATCCATCCAGTCTTTAGGATGTGCTTTCTTCAATGCATAAGTAACATGGTTATAGAATGCCCATAATGAATTAAAGTCACAGTTATAATCATAACTTGGCTTTTCCATTTGATTCTTAACTACAGATATTTGCTCATTAGTAAGTATTTCATACTCAGCATATAAGATACCTAATAACTCAGCTTGCTTTCTTTCAGTTAACATGATCTTTTTCATCTTGTCTTTATCTGATACAATCTGATCAAAGTACTCATCTGCATTACTGATCTGTTCAATAATAGTTTTAATAGTATCAGTATCTGCACTACCTAAGTGTTTTCTACTATAAGCACCCATATCACCGGCAACTACACCATTCATACATATGAATACATAACCACCAATAGCACATTTAAACCTCATTTGTTTATTGTAACTATTAGACCAGGCAAACATCATACCTACTTCAGGATCTTTAGTATAGTTAAGGTAATATATACCTTGAGCAATTGACCCATCTGAGTTTGCTCTATATTTCTCATCTGCAACAGTGAACCCGTGTAGAGCTAATTGCTCTAACGTGTTACTAATTACAAATTCATGTGATATTACAGTATATGTATCAGCATGATTAGGTAATGGAATAGTTCCTAAATATTCTCTTGTACAATTTTGTGTTCTCACTCCCATTTTAAAATAAACTTAATTGATTAATAACCGGTTCTAACTGTCTCACCTCTTTGTATATCTTCTCCAGATAATACTTAGGGTTAATTTTATACTCAGCAAAAGGCTTCTCTACATAATTGATAAATGGAGTCTGCATCCACTTACCGCTTTCAATTTGTATTTGTCTACCATCTGAGTTATTCTTTTTAACTATCTTACTGCCACTTTCTGATATATAATATCTTATAGTATGTTGTAATTGTGTTGAACTATAATCACCATTGACTACCTTTTCTTCTACAAATTCCCAGTCACCTTTTATCTTAACTCCACCACAATAATCAAAGATATTTGTCTGAGTTAATAGATATTCTTCTGGTGCTATACCATGTACAAAATAATAATAGATAGCTTTTGGGATAATTAAAAAGCTTTTGTTTTTGTGTAAGGCCAGATTATTAAACTCAAATCTACCTTTGCATTTAGTTGCAGCAAAATAAAACTTACCATCTTCTTCTTTAAATAGATAATGTGGGTTTTCTTGCTTCACTTCATTATATTTATCTTCATCAACAAGTTTGTAATCATGTATGGCTATGTAGTTATTTACATCACCTATAATCATTTTACTATATGTATCATGCTCTAGTTGAAGATTAGTTATCTTCTCCCATCTTTCACAGATATCCATATATCTATCTTGATACTCTCTTGGTATAATAGTTTCTAGACCATCTGTATTCTGCATCAAGGGCACAGCATTAGGAATCTCTTCAATGATCATCTCATACAACATGCATAAGCTCAACTGACCATTAATAGTAATCCTCATAGTAAACTCAGGATCATATAGAAAACTATTAGCATCATTACTTAATCCATAAGTTGAATTAAGAATAATCTTATACACATAATTTCTTACATCTTTCTTGCTTATCTTTTTTCTTTCATCAAAGAACCATTCATATAGCTCACAAAATTCTACTTTAGGTAAATGTGCTGGGGCCCATTTATTTCTAATAGCAAGATTAGGATAATAACTTACAACATCTGATGTCATAATTATCATATCTTCATTAGATTTATAAATACCACCTGTTCTAGCACCATGAATACCACCTAAACCAAAATCAGTCTTTACACCTTTATAGTTTATAGAATATTTGAAACCACCTTTTGTGTGTTCTGGATATACAACAATCTCATTAAATTTTGCTAACAATTTCTGAAATGTAGCAGATTTAAAATTCACATACTCAAGTATAATATCTTTAACTTGAATACTATTTCTTTTAGTTCTTAACTGTCTCAGTTCATATTTCTTTATACCGGTACTTTCACTCAAGAAATGTAAGAATAACTCTTTACTAATTCTTGGCTCAGATGCACTGAATAAAGGAATATTATACTCTTCAGTTAATGTTTTTCTCAATGCAATTTGATTCTTACTAAGCTGCATTATCTTCTTAGTAGACACAACATCATTAATACAATAACCAATTATCATATCTATCTGATCATATGTTGTGATTTCAGTAGTGTGATGTAGAGGCATGTCCTGGATACTATCCCAATCCATACTATACTGAATCCATTTTAAACTTGATCTTTTAGCAGGATTATCCCAATGATTTAATTTAAACACATCAATTTGTTTAATACTCATGGTTTTCTCATAAAAGTCAAGAAACTCACCGGATCCTTGTTTATTGATAACATATTGAGCTTTACCATATATCCATTCAGCAATCTCACATCCACTCATATAAGAAAGACTTTCAGCATTCTGAATGATATACTCACTTATCTGACCATCAAAGCCTAAACCATTAAAAGATACATGCCATTCACCATGTAATACATTTCTCTTCAAGAATTCAATATAGTCATCAAAGTCATTCTGTAAGTCATGTACTACAAATACTTTTGTATCATCTGACTTAACATCTTGAAACACAGCAATAAAGCAATTGCTCAATGTTTCATAATCCATTACCCAATTCTGTTTCATAATCATTATTCAGTTAAGCTGTTTCCCCTTTTTAGTTAAAAAAGCACAGAGCATCATTAGTGACACTCTGTGACTTTCCATCATAGTTTACTTTGCAGGTTTAACTTCTTGATTTAAAATAGGTTCAAAATCAAATTCTTCTGCATTGATACCTAAATAGATTACTAAATCTTTAATGTCTAGTTTATTATCTAAGTAGTACTCTTGAAATGTTTCACTTGATACTCTTTCTTCTTTTACATTTCTACCATTAGGTCTTAATGCTGCAGTACCCATTGGGTCACCATTATCATCTAACTTAGGTAACATGTGTAAAGTAGTCTTAGTAACTTTACCAATAATAACAAATAACCCAGATGTTACATCATAAATACACTCTACATAAGGTGAATCATTAGATACTGGAATTAATCTAAAAGTGTTGTGACCATTCCATTCTGAACTGATCAATGTCATTGTGTGTTGTCCTGTCATAATTTATATTTTATTTTGTAGCTCATTTATAGTTACCATTAATATTTCTTTTTCCATGTCTGGTTTAGTACATAATTCCCCTACACTTTTTAGTACTTCTTCATTTACTCCTAGCAACTCAGAGTAAATATTAAAATACTTTTCAGGAAACAAGAAACTATCCATATACATGTAATTACTACCATTCTTATCAAAATGGTCTCTTATTTTGCGCTTTAAGGTTGTATTCATTTTGCTATACCTGCCGTTAATTAAGTGCATCCAATCTTCTGCTATATCAGAAAAATCAAATGTATATAATACTTCATTGTCATTCAGTTTAACAAAATCACTCAGTCTATTATGTTTCAGTAATACATTCTTTTCAAAGTTAACATACTCTGCATCTGTTCTTTCATGATACACAGCAACCAGTTTCATATCCTCGGGTATTACATAGTCATTCCAGCCAAAATAAGTTTGAACTGGAGTGACACTTTGACCCTTTTTAATACCTAAGAGCGGATAGACAAATATCTTAGATTTTTGAAAATAATTTCTATAAAGCGCATTAATACTCATAACAGTTTACAATTTTACATTTTTTGTTGCTAAATCATATGGCAAAGTAAAATCTTTATTGTTATAATGATACTCAATCACATTAAGTATCTCTTTAAAGTCTTCTTCCCATACCTTTAATGTTTCACTAGATACTTGAAATGGATATATTAAATTATTTCTATCAATCACTATAAAAGTAATAACAATATTCCATTCAGCCCAGTCTGGTAAATCTTTAAGATATTTACCTAAACTCAATTGTTTATACATGACGGCCTGTATCCAATATTTGTAATATTGTACTGAGTCTGGGAAATCTTGAATAGCTTTACCAGTAGTTTTCAAGTCATTAATAAATAAGGTTTTAGTATTATAGTCCATGACTACATTATCTAATATACCTTTAAAGCCAAACTTATACTTACTTGACCTTAATTGTACACCTTCTTCATTAAACACTTTAATTTTTTCATCTTTTTCTTTGTCCAGTTGCATTAAATCTCTTACAACTTCATGGTTTTTCAACAATTCAGCAGATTCTTTTGCTGTATCAAGTGTTGCCTGATCAACAATAGTCTTGTTTTGTTTTACTTTTAAAAACTCAAAGTACTGTGAATTCTGTTCAGTAACCATTTTTGCAATTCTACTTTCATCAGTTTTAAGTGATTGATGCAAATTGATACCTGCTAATACACTAATAATTGTTTCTGGGAAATCAGCCAATGTTAAATCAGTATCAGGTTGTGATTGATAAACCTTAAATACTTCATCTACCAACAACTTATTGTTGTCTTTTGGTAGATTACTAGGTATTACAATAAATTCTTCATCAAATTTTTCTGGTTCAAGTATCAGACAATGTAGTACCTTACCAGCTACTAAATGTGCATCCACCATATCTTCTCTTTGATTTAAGATATAGTGCTTATAAAAAGCAGATGGTGAATATAATAATTTATTTATACTTGAGTAACTAAAATAAAAGTCACTTTTATAAAATTGTTCTAACTCTTCACTATAAGAAATAGCCATCATTATTTGTTTTAGGTTCTACAATAACATTATCAAAATCAATAACCACTTTAGTTATTATCTCTTCAACTGGTTCTACAACTTCTTCAGTAATAGTTTCTGTTTCTTCAACAGTTGATTCTACTGCTTCTGTTTCTAAGTCAACTACTGTTTCATTAACTTCTTCTTCTTCAACAGGGGAAGGTACATAATCATCAACAAATGTTAATGTATAGTTTTCATTTAAACTTTGTAAGAAATTTTCAGATAAAGTAACAGTTTTTACTTTAAAAATCTGAGTATCACCGTTTCTTATTATGTCTCCCCCTAGATGCTTTAGCAATATATCAAGGTTATCTTTTGTTAACTTACCATGCTTTTTAAGTCTAATAGTAATTTCATCAATATTTAAATGATAGTAACCACCTTTTATTTCCATTAATGCCAATAAAGACTTGAAGTTAACATGATTTCTAGTTTTATTAGTCTGCATTTTATTAGCATAATTATAAAATAACAAACCTAAGTACAATAAACTATCTTCAAAGTTTGAATTAGCCATAATCTCCATAGCTAATGTCCAGTTATCATTGTCAGAACTATTAAACATCTCACATAAACTCTCATACATTTCTCCTTCAATAGGTAATGCATCTGAACCATTTATATATTTAAGTAAGTCAGATTCAGAATATACAGGAACAGTAGAATTAACTACAGCATCATATGTATCTTTTTCCTTAATATAAACAAATGAACTAGAATTCATTTCAATACCAGATGTAATTGCATATGGTATATGTTTATATTCTAATACATTTTTACTATGATAACTAAGACAAACATATTCATTTGTAACAAAATCAAGTGCTGTAGTAACTTTATCAAAGTAATAATCATCAATATGCTTTAATGCATGTGCTTGTGTAAAAAATTCTCTTATTACAGATGCATTTGCTTTATAATACCAATGATTTTCAGTCAACTTATGCATATTTTCTATAGATACAAATACTGCTGTTGCTGAATTCATATCAATAGTTGACTTAATCTTATATTCTTTTGTAAGATTTTTAAGTTTAACTCTTGGTATACTAGTATATTTAGCTAGATATACTTTATCATTTAACTGTGGTTCATATCCTTGTTGTATATTAGGATAAGTTATACTAGATTTACCATAATCATTAAATTGACCTATTTTTGTATCAATTTCAACATCAAAACTTAATAAATTTAAATCATGATTATCATAAAAATCTGTGTCACCTAATGATACATGAAATATTAATGTATTTTCCATATTAATTTTATTAAAAAAGCGGCTTTTTACACCGCTTTATTATTAATTATTTATTATTTAACTGCCATTTTAACTACAAGTGGATTCTGCATTAATCTAGCAAACTTAGGTTTATTACCAGCTAAAATCTCTTTAACCATATAATATCTAAGATCATTAGTGAATGCATCACAGTCTGTAGTCAATTTAACCAAACGGTTAATCATTGTATCACTGATGCTGTGCTCAGATGCATACTTCAATGAATAGTTAATAATCCTTGTAGTAATAATACTACTGATGTCAGCTCTAAAATCATCTCCGTTACCTACAGCACCATTCAATGCTCCAACTACATATGCCTCATTAGTATTAGTCATAATATCTTGAGGAGAAATGATTTTATCCATTTTATTATTAATGAACATAGTAAACATACTAGAGAACTCAGCTCCAACAGAACCCTCACCAATCATTTGGATTAATGGTAACTGCTCTTCAAACTTCTCAATAGAACTAATAGCATTGAAGAAAGTAGTAATAGCTCTTGGATTAACTCTTTGAGTTACTACTTCTGGGTGCATCAACATAAAGTTAATACATCTACCATCAATACCAACTTGCTCTGCCCACTTAGCCCATACATTAATATCAAACTTAACCTCAACTGAGATAAATCTAGTCTTTTGAGCAACATCTAATGCAGTTACATTATAGTCACCATTATCTGGATTAGAAGTCAATACAATGTGCCAGTTCTTAGGTAATGCCCATGAAATATATTCTTGCTGATCAATTAATTCCATTGTTGCTTGCATAAAGCGGTGCATTATGTTATCTCATAGGCTCTTTATCCTATGATTCTGTAGTTTCTTTTAGATTATATCTACAGTTCAGACTATATCATCACATATTTCTATGTGTTCTGCGCTCTTGGTATTTTACTGCCTGTTCTAGGCTCCATATACTAGTCGTTGCACCTTCCTTACATCCCTGTAAGGCTTGGCTCAGGATTGTCCATCTCTGGAGTTTCCCTGAATTCACAGAATTTATTGCGGACCAACCACTTTATGCTTTTTTCCATCTATAACCACCAGCAGTTAAGTCTTTAGATATTGCTCTATTAATATTAGAGATACTAAGTTCTTTACTTGCTTGTTTTATAGACTCCCATTTTTTGATAAAAGTATTATCATTAGTATATTGTAATACTGGTTCTAACTTGTATTGTTTAGTCTTTAAAAGCACATAAGGGGCTTTATAAAAGGACCAAACAAATCCTCCAGCAGAGGTTTGTTTTAAACTACACACTGCTTTTATACTGTTAATACTTTTAGCATTAATAGATTTAGCAGCAGCTGTAAAAGATTCAAAACTTTCTAAATATTCACCTTTTTCTAGTGAATACTTATGTACTGCTCTAAGATTATGAGGTTTTAAACCATTTGCATAAGCTTTTTTCTTAGCATCACTTATTCTTTGTTTATAAATATCATCTCTAACTAGAGTTTGTGGATCTAGTATATGATTTATATAAGGAATAATTGTGTTAATATAATAAGCTTCTCTTTCAATTAAAATATCATCAGTGCATTCCTCTACAATATTAAAGTAAATTTCATCTTTACCATATTTATTATATAAGTTTTGCATTGTTCTATTATGATGTTTTAAATTTTTAAGAGACCACAAATGGTGTTTTAACCTATGACCAATATTACAAGAGCTACCAATGTACTCTTTATCATTAATTTTAATTTTATAGATTCCTATACACTTTAATGCTGTCTTAAGTGTTTCTGTGTTTAATTTTTCCATATCATAAAGATAATCAAATTATTCACACTAACACAACTAGACTGCATATTTTGTTAATCCGCACGTGTATAATCATCTAAGATTAAGAAACCACCTTCACCTTTACCTTGAATCCACTCAGGAGCAGCATGAGACATTCTGCTATTGCTAGTTGGTCTATACCTATTCTTGATATAAGTCTCCATTAAAGACTCTTGAACCCACTTAACAACACCATCTTCTCTTACCATCTCAAACTCTTTGAATGGAAACCCAATCAAATCACCTAACTCCTCAATTTGTGAAAGATTTAATTTAATAATATCCATACCCATCTCAGTTGCTAATTGCTTAACAGCTGAAGTCTTACCAAGACCTGCATCACCTTCTACGTTAATTGCAACAGGTACTTTACCTTCAGCTTGGATATATTGATTATTATTAACAATGTGTTTTAAAAACCCTTTTAACTCTTCTACATTTAATTGAACTTGACTCATCTTTTTTAATTTTTTAAATTTATAATTCTAACTTGATAACCTTACCTGGTAGGTCTGTATTCATATATGATTGTTCAGACAGCACCCATAAAATAGGAGCTTTAGGTTTAACGCTTGTATAGCATTCACCATCAGTAAAATACACCAAGCTAGTATATTTTCTTATATTTTCATTATAATATTCAAGGACGGGATCAAATTCAGTCCCACCTCTACCATATATCTTAATTTCATTTTTACCTTTATACGGCTCTATACTCTTAATAGCCGTATCACACTGAACTATTGTAATATCAACACCTTGTTTATAGATGTGATGTATCTCATTCATGAACTCATGTAATTCTTTATCACATACAGAACCTGAAGTATCAATAGCCAACAACATATGTTGTTTCATTTTAATCTTTAGACCAGGATTTTCAGAATATCTTCTATTCTCTTTTCTCCTTATCTTTTTAGTATACACTTTAGATGATACACCAGTAAATCTTCTGATATAACCTTTCCAATCAAACTTAGGTGGAGTGATTGCCTCCATTTCAAGTAAGCCCTCAATTTCTCCAGGAACATTACCTCTTTTCTTTTCAGTCATTTCCTTAGCATCATTGAGAATCTTATTCAATTGCTTCTCAATTAGCTTCTGTTCAGCCTCAGTTAAATCTTCAAAATCAGACCATGTTGGATGATCACTTGGCATACCGTCACCAGAGTCCATCTGATCACACAATTTGTCAAAGTTTTCATCACCACTAGTTCCATCTTCACCACCTTTGTCTTTCTGTTCTTTAGCTTGTTGTAGTTTCTCATAATAATATCTACAACCAGCTTTTCTGTCTAAGTTTAAATCAGGATAATCATCTATATTGATACCACCTTCTGGGAGATAATCTGTATCAATATACTGATTGATCTCCATATCCATTGCAACATTAGCAAGCTTCTTATCACTAAACTTAAAATACATAGTCAAATGACCAAATGCAATATGCAAAAGCTCATGTTTAAGTAATCCAAGTTTGTGATCTTCACTTAATCCTGTCCAGAATTCTTCATTAATAGTAAGCTGATAATTAATATTATGTTTACTAACACCAGCAGTAGGAACTTTTTTATTATCCCATACTTTATTCAACATAATTAAAAAGAACCCATAATAAGGCTCCTTTAACATTAAGTCTTTACTGGTTTTTGCTAAACTATCTTCTCTAGTTTTAGTCATGTTTCAATGTTATTGAATAATTTAATTTATCTGTAGGATAACCCCAATGACCCATAGTTTTTGTTAATTCTTCTACATGCCATTCTAAAAATGTATCAACTACAGATGGTTCTGCATTTATATTAAGTAATGTACTTAGTATTCTATCCACAGAAGGTTTATACTCACTATGTATTGGATACTTTTTTACTATCTCATACATTTTAGGTACTTCTTTATTCCAATACTCATTACCATTATTACTTGCTGCATATATTAATAACACCCAAGGTAATGATTCTTTTAAATCACAGTTATTAAGTATCTCATTAGCAACAGTATGATTATCTTTATCAGATGACTCATACATTTTAATAATATTTATATATTCTTCTTTTGTCAGTACTACTTTTTCCATCAGTCTTTATAAATTTTTTGGATCAACACCTCTTACTTTTATCAAATACTGCTTGTATTGTTCTATAGTTATTGTACGTACACCTTCATACAGTTCACCTTTATCAAATATTTCTCTTACAGTTGCTAAAGAATCAAATGTATTCATATATAATTCACCCATAAATGATGGCTCTCTGTTAAAAACAGATGGATCTATCAATAATTGAGTTTCTTTTACACCTTCACTATTCCTTACACAAATAAATTCTACTTGTAAACTTGGCTCATCAGGGTGGGCCTCATTTGTGAAAACCACTTTGATTTTCTCATTTTCTAGTTTAATTTCTTTTACTTCTTCCATTACTTTTTACTTTAATATTTTAACAATACATTTTTAATTATACTTACAGCACTTGCTCTATGAAGTAAAGCTTCAAGTCCTCTTAAATCAGTAATAGTTATACAATTTATATTAAGATTTAGAGTTTCACCAAGGTTATGAGATGCTGCTAATAACTTTACCATATAGTTATTATCAATACCATAATCTTTGCTTAAAAACAATGTCAAATTTGGATAAAAGGTATGTGTATACTGTTGATTTTCTATATCAGAACATACCCAGTCATTTTTTAATAAACATTCATGTGTTATATTTTCCATCAGTCTTCAATTTTTAAAGTTTTTATTGCCCATTCTTTAGGTTTACCACTGGCAATCATGTCAACCCATTCCTTTGCTGTAGGAATATATCCATTACAATCTTCTTTTACATGTTGTTCACCAACATATCTTGTGTATACAGTTTTACCATCTGAGTTGACAAAAGACATTCCAAATATCTTTTCACATTCAAATATACCTTCACTATGATGTCTAAACATTCTGTGTTTACTATGCCCAATCCATTTTTTAGTTTCATCAAACCAATTATGAATTGCAATATAATCACTCCATTCTCCACCCCATTTTTTTATTGAGGATTTACAGTGTTCTAAAGGATGTGCCATTATTTTTTATTTTTTTCAAATAGATTACCTTCATGCGTATACTCTTCCTCATGAACAACTCTAACATTATTCTGAATTGAATAGGTACCTACCTCTACATCTATATGTATAGTACCCCAACCACCATCATCATTCCACCAATCTTCAATATCATTAAGTAGTTGTTCAGAACAAAAGTCATCAACTAATGAATATAAACTGCTATTAAGTTTTTGTAAGTCATCACCTACCTGCCAATCTTCTAAATCTTCAAAAGTAATATTAGAATCTGTTGTACTTTGTATAGAATCAATACATCCGCTATCACCGCTTCCTTCATAATAGACTCTTACTTTTTTTATACCAGCATTTACTAATCCAATTAGTATGCTCTCAATATTATTTTCAGCCATAATTATTTTATTTTATAGAATCTACCTAGTATGTTACCATTCAAGTATTCTTCTTTCTCAAGTACTTCATACATAAACTGGTGTTTAGTTTCTTGATAAGTAAGTTCCATTCCAGTATAACATATTCTAAGTATTTCTCTTTTAATTACTATACCTGCTTTGTGAGCATCTTTAAGTATTTTATTACTACTGTAATATCTCATAAAGTCAGGTTTTAATTCCCTTGTGTATTTTTTTAATCTTTTATCAGTAGACATTGCTAATGCTTTCTTACCTAATGGTTTTTTAATATTGGCAAAGAAGTTCTTCTTACCAATATAAGCAACAGATTTACCATCTATAATAGCAGTCATAATGTAAATAAAGCCAACACCACCTTCAGGTATGTTACTCTCAGTAAATTCTTTACCTTTATATATCCAACTCATATCAATATGTATTATGCGTTTCCTTTTGGTACAATAGTTATTGGATTCACAAATGTTTCTTCAACTTTAAAAATCTCACTTAACATTTTAATCACAGCATCTTGTTCATGAATTGGTGTATTATCTCTTAATGCGTCTACTAATGAACCAATAGTTGATGCAATATGAACTGCAGTTACACCTTCTATCTTTACATTTTTATTAAACTCATAAGGTTTATCTTTTTCAAATTTAAACTTAATTGTTATTTTACCTTTCATGTATTGCTTGTTTTAATAGTGGAAATATCTCCTCTTTTACTTTTTGTATACCATGTACTTTAATAGAATCAGATACATCTTTCTCCATGTTTAATATGATATAGTTAAGACCATATCTTTCTTTATACTTTTTCATAGAATTTATACCGGCTTCATCATTATCAAATAGTATACATATGCTTTGATACTTTTCTTTTAGCTTATCAATACTTGACTCTTTTATCAATGTATTCTCACTATCTGGTGCAATACACTCAATATTACTGAATCCAAGCTTGTTAAATGCCATAATATCCTTTAAAGATGAAGTAATAACAAGATACTTTTTAGTTAGTGTTAACTGTTCAGAACCCTGTATATAATTACCTAGCTTAAGGAATTTTTTATTTTGATTTTTTGGCTGATAGATTTTATATAATGTACCATCATTTTTAAAATAACCATATAAGTTAAAACCATTTATAGTTATCTCAGTAATTTTACCATCAGGTTCAGTACGTGATAGTTTATAATACTCTAATGGAGATACGTTATATGCATCTAGCATCTTTGAACCTATATGATAATCACCCCAATACTTTTGATCAAAATTACTCCAATGTCTTATTGTGTAATCAGAAACCTTAAATGTATCATAATGCTTAATCTCAGGCATTTCATATGTCTTATTATCTTTAAGATACTGCTTATAATCATCAATAACTCTGAATATAGCAAGTCTTCTATCAAGACTAAACATATTTTCTATCAGTGATACAGAATCACCTTGAAGACCTGATGAAAAATCTTTATACTTATAAGTCATAGTATTAACATCTACGTAAATATACATAGATGGAGTTTTCTCAAGTTTAAATACAGATCTTATCTTAATCTGTTGTCCATCTAATTTTTCAGTAAGATTTAAATAGTGTTCAAATATCCATGTGACTGGTACGTCACCTATTGAAACAGCATTACTTTTTGTAGAAATCATAATATATAACTTTAATAAAAAAGGGAGCCTTTTTTCTGACTCCCTTTTAAACTATTGTTAGTCTAAATCAAAGTCAGTAGCTGCCTTGCTTGATACTGCAAAATCATCATCATCATTACCAAAAGCTTCTACTTTTTTAGCTTCTAGTTTTTTAAGATGTAAAGCTTCAGAATATAGTAATTGTTTACCTGATCCAAGTTTAGCAAATGCAAACCCGTCTCTAGAAGATTTAGGCAAATATAAGTCATAATTTGTATAACCTGTTTTACCTTCATATTCTTTACCTGCAATACAGAAATCCATAAACTTATCTTTATATGGTGCTGTAGTATTAAATGCAGAGATAAAATCTTCTATAGTATCATGTTTGTTATCTTGTTCATCAAACCAAGCTAACATATCTAATGTAGTACAAATAGATTTTAAGAATACTAAAATAGAGTTATCTCTATAGATTTTTACACCAGACTTAGTAGTACCATCAGCAAATGCATATTGACCTGCTTTTACTCTACCAATTTGACCAGCATAGTGACCTAAAGACTCATTGTCTTTATCAATCATAAAACCTTCAAACCCTTCAATAGGCTCAGTCTCAACATTCAAGATTATCTGTAATGCACCAGGAATAAACTTAAAATCTTCAGCTATAAGACTGTTAATTTTTAATTTATGATTACCTGGTGTGATTGTTTTAGGTAACCCATTACCACCTGCGTTTACATCTTTAGTTCCAATTGCCATGTTTTCTTATTTTTATTTATTAATTATTTATATACTTCTTCCCAGTGAGTTACTACCTCACCCTTTTCATTAACTTCACTAATTACTACTTCTGCATTTCTTAAATGATCAGGTCTAGCACCACAAGTTGTTTCATCATTAGTTTTAAAACTTAATACAACCTTGTTACCTTTTCTAAACATGTAACCAATAGCATCAGCATTTGCACAAATCAAAGATTTAATCTTACCAGTTAAATCAATATTAGCAGCCATTACCATCTCACCTTTATCATCAACTTGTTTGTCTTTGATATGACCAGATAAAATAATGTGGTCAGCTAACTTATCAACATAGTTTAATACGTCAAAGAAAGCTTCTCTTATATACAAATAACCTGCACCATTTGGTAATGTAATTACACTGTCTCCATCATAATTTTTACCCATAGGTGTTGCTTTGTACTTCTTTACAGCTAATGGCATAACCATTTCTTCTAATGCAGTTACAGTATCAATAGTGATAAACTTATAAGGTTTACCTGCTTCTTCTACTGCTTTACCAATTGCTAATAGTTCTTTCAAACTACTTGCTTTTACTTTTACTGCATCAACATAGTCAGTACCATTTTCCAAATCAATGATTAAATTACCATCTAAACCTGCAAAAGCTGTTGTTTTACCAGTCTTGGGTTTAGAGTAGATAACTAATCTTTTTGGATTCTGTCTTGTTGCACTTACCTTTTTAGTAGGCAATACTAATCCTTCACTCATTTTTACTTAATTAAATCATTTAACCATTTCTTATTACTTACTGGCTTCTGTAATAATATAGCAGCTAGATCTCTCACAGTTAAACTGCTTAAAGGAGCATCTAAATCTGGGTCCATTATTCCATCAAAGTCAGGAAATAATCCATCTGCTTCAGCCTTTGTAGTTTCAGTCTTCTTAGTTTCAGCCATTACTTTTGTCAATTCTGATACAGGAATTAAATACCTCACATGACCTTTGTCATTAGGTTCAGTAGTTTCATATTCCTCATCATAGAATGGATTATATTTCCATTTATACAATGTTCTTGTTGGGTCTTCAGACTCAAGAGTTATACTAGTAAACTCAGTATAAATATCTTTCTCTCTACATAATTCACTTTTGAAGAATCCCATGTATAAATCATCTTTACCATATGGTCTATAAGCACACTTTGGTATATATAAAGGATCATTTACACCTAATGCTTTAAATACCGGGCTATGATATTTTACCAAGTCTTCAGTCTTTTCTTTTCTGTTAAATCCACTAGTAACATTATTACTGTTGTCTTTTGTTGTTAACGCCATATATTAATTATTTGGTTTTAAGTTTTTTTTCTTGTTGAGCAGGAGTATTCATTTCTGATATACTCATCTTTTCAAATTCTGCCTTAAAGAAACTCATTCTTGTATCACCATTTCTACATTTAAGAAAGTGTAATACTAATACCCTATCATTATCTATGATATATCTATCAGGGCCATAGAATTTAATCTTTTGTTTAGCTGGTCTATTAATACCAACTACTGTATCTGCATGCTGTAATAAAGCATCAGCACCAAAGATATCTGATTCTAATACATAATTTCCATATTTACCATCCTCTGCTCTTTCAGGATTATCAATATTTCTATTTAACTGACTCAATATGATAAAAGCTATTGGGTACATTCTTTTAAGCTCAGTGAATGCCTCACCAAGATTGTTTAACATTTCATTCTTATCTCTTTCAGTCTGTGCTTTTTTAACAAGTACTGAGTGATCCAGTGACATTAGTGTCTTCTTATACTTTCTAACACCATTCTCATCAACAGTAGAGTGATATGACATATACTGATGAATAATACTCTTTAATTCATCTACAGTACATGGTTTTTCTACTACATCAATTGGATACTTGACTTTTTCTTTAGCATAATCATAGCATTTCTGTAAATCTTCTGGAGACAATGATCCATCAGCACTACATAAATATTTATATGACTTACCAATTATACTAGAATATTCTCTAATAGCAGAAGACCTAGCTAACATCTCAAATTGAAACTGTAAAACTCTAAAGTCTTCAGCAGGGTTTAGTTTAAAAGATTCTCTTACTATTTGTTCTACAATCAATGTCTTACCACTTGCTGGTCTTCCACCAATTACAGTAATAGTATTCCATTCAATACCATCAGTAGTTGCATCATTAAACTTAGGCCATGGAGTTCTAAGACTTTTAATGTCTCCTACCATTCTACCTTTTAAATAATGCAGTGACTCCTGAAAGCCTTCTTTCTGACTATTCCACCTGAGTTTTTCTTCTTTCTGTTTAAGAGACATACTAAATAACTTTTACTTTAACTCTATTAAAACTTGCATGCATAATGCTGATTATAACTTCTATGATAATAAAGTTTATCATACTTATATTAGTTATAAAAGCATTAGTAACAGTATAAGCAAATAGAGTTCCCACTATTGCAACAAGCAATAAGGATAACTTTGTTTTACGCATTTATACAACTTTTTCTTTAAAATGTGTTTGTGACGGATCATCAGATCCATTTAAGAGCATATCACAGTAATTAGCTAACTCTGAGTCATATGTTTTATCTGACCCTTGCTTTCTAATAAAGTACTGTGATGTTCTCATATACTTAAATCCTGATGTTTCATACTCATCTACATATAGTCTTGTAGCATCTAACACAGTTTCCCAAGTATAATTATGAGATTCAAAAAACCACCTAAAATTATTCTCTAAATTCTTCTTATCTGACCTGGCATACTTACCACTTGGAAGCTTAAATTTAGGAAAAATATCTAAATAAGTCTCAATATTTTCCATAAAATTTTCACCCATTACTTTAGAATTAGTCTTTTTCTTACTAGTCTTAAAGAATGAATCAATTTCTTGTAGCAATAATACTGACTTACCTGATAAGTTCATATCATATTCAAGCCAACTACTTGTCTGTAAGCGTTTTACCTCTAATGAGTCATTAACAAAATCATTGGTTTTAATCTTGTTTTTAATACAAAAAAGAATATAGAGCTGATTTGGACTTAAGTTATTTTTAATTAAAATATTAAATATTTCATCCATGTTTTACCATTTTATGTCAAAGTTATAACTCTTTTTTGTAACATCAGATACATTGTTGAAAACATCTTTACAATCCCATTCTTTTAATGCTGAATAAGCAGCTGATGCAGGGTGAGAAGCAAAGAATTTATGGTTATTATCATTAAGATAAACCACATTCTCCTCTGCTTTCTTACCTAAGAACACATAAGATAATCCAGGATTATATACACTCAAGTAGTCTAATAAATAAGCCATTAAAGGTTGCCATAAATCAAAATGAGAACCTGGTTTACCAATAGTACAAGTAAATGCACTATTAAGCATAAGAATACCCTGATTACTCCATCTTTTTAAATCAACATCAGTTGATATTAACTTACCAGAGTAATAATCATCTTTATATACAGTTCTATTAACTGCATCAAGAATATATCTTAAACTAGGTAAAGCTTTATGTACTAAACTACAAGAGAATGATATACCATCAGCTTGATTAATTCCAGGATATGGCTATCCCATTTTTCTCATGTTTCCATGAGGATCGGACTATATCATCACTTATCTTTATCATAAGTGGAGGATGCTCTGGGCTCACCTTAGTGTCCCTAGTCTCTGAACCTTCCCTGATCTTCCCCAGGGCTCGGCTGCTGATTGGCATAGGCGGACTGCCCTTAGCTTTCCAGCAATTCTTCCTCTTTACCCAGGACCCATTTATATGCTAAACAATCTATTTTATAAGGTTCAATAATATCTAAAAACTTTTGACAATCATATGTACTTATTCTAATAATATTTGAATAAGTCATTCTTGCACAGTTTACATTCCATTTAGATTTAATTATATCAATAAGAAAATCAACGTCATCACCTAAAAAAGACTGAGTATTTAACTCAATATGTGGTGATCTTTTTTTTCTTCTTGAAATATTTCCATCATCCATGTACCAAATTGCTAATGCAAATTCATCCATCATACATATATCATCTTTATTTATTTCTTTAATTGTGTTATAATAAAGACTTCTATATTCTGAAAAAATTGGATGCGTTTTACTTTTAAAATGATAACTAGTGCATTCTCCTGTTTTATATCTACTTGACTTAGCAATTCTTTTATTAATTGCACCTGAAAGTAAATAATTTTCAAGAAAAGCATGTTTCCATTCTAAATAAGCTTTTTGTTTATGTCCATGACCAAAAGTCATTCTATAGTTTTTACTTTTTTCCTCTTTTTTAGGAATTGACCCATCTCCAAGTAGAGAACCTCTAATAAATTGTTGTAACACATTCAATTTACTAATTGGAATTTCAATATATTTTGTATTTTTCATATACAAATATATACTTTATTGTCCAATTATGCAAATTAATTGCCGTTTAATCCTGCCCCACTATAACAACTTTTAAATCATCATAAGGTGTTTCCTCAAATGCTCTAAACAAGTATTTTAATGATGGTGTAAATCTTTTATCTTCCTGAGTATCTTTAATTAATGCCTGTAATATATTATCAAAGTCATTACTAAATATAAATCCCCTTAAAACTCTGGACCAACCAGATTCAACTAGTTTTGCAGATAGCTTTTCTTTTATTTCATTTATGTTTATATTTGTTGTCATACTAATTTTATATATACCAATTATGGCAATTAAAGTAAAAGAATTAAAGGATGATGCTTTATTAAGCATTGATGTAAACAAATCATTTTACCTGATGGCAAAAAATACTTTGTATTACTTATTTACTCAAATTCAAAGTGAGAACCCAGAAGGAGTAGAAAAAGCATTAGAAACAATCAAAGCTGGTGATTATTCTAAAATGAATGCAGTTGAGCAAGCTTTTTTTACAAATACTTTACTGGTTTCTGAAATTGAAAGAGTATCAATTGAGAAAAATCTTTTTGATGAAAAAGAAGTGTTAGAACCAACTGATGAAGGTTATGTTGAACCTACGCTAGGTTAATATTGTAATTTAATCCAATTTCAATACATGCTTGAACAGCTTGAGATAACTCATCACTTGAACATTCTGCAAATGATTTGCACATCTCAAGTTGTTTACCTTCATCATTAACAACAAAGCATAAACCTGCCTGCTCTTTAACTAGCTTTTTCATTTCATCAAAAGTATAACCAGATTCTTTAGCCATTTCTCTGATACAAGCATGTATCTTTGATATCTGTGCATAAGAACCTGCTTTACCTTGAATGCTTATAAACATTTCCAATTCTTCACCTTCTTTGATGCTTTCTACAAAGTTTTTGTATGCTACACCATCTTTATCTGACTTGTATGTCAGTTTTCCCTCTTTTTTAACAAATTTTGCGCTGAACATAATATTTAAATTTTATAGGTTTAAACTTATAATGGTATTTTACTCCATTTTTTAAATAAATTAATTAACAGACTGACATCATCTATATCAGTCATAGCAACACCCCATGAGTGTTCATATACTTTCCACTGTTTATTTACAGTTGCATCACTTTCACATGAGATAAGAATCACATCATCATTGATTTCATAGCTGTAATAGTAATAATCATCTTTATTACCTGATTCTTCTTTAGTAACAAGTACTTTAACAAAATCATTCTCAATTAATTCATCTTCTGTCATTTTTTGTCTTTTTTATTGTTTTCAAATAATTTTTCAAGGTAATCTTCAGCCTCCATTGCTGTACTAAACAATATTATAAAGCCATCATTATCTTTTACATATTTCCAAAAACTAAATAAGCTTTTTTTAATCTGTACAAAATACCCACCATATGAGTACTGTGACTTTACAATTCTAAATCTTTTTTCCATAATATATCTACTGACCAAAGTGATTAATCAAATTCTGGATTCTTATAAAATCCATCTTTTACTTTTTGCTCTACATTCATTCTATGTAGCTTTCTGTGATTGTGTTTCTTAATAATCATACTGTTATTTTCAGGTACTTTTCTAATCATTCTTGCTCTTCTCATTTTACTAGCTTTATTTCTTACTGTTTTATTAGCCCATTTTAACATGAGTGTTGTCTTATAAATATCTTCCATAAATAATTTTAAGGCTAAAATAAGAATAATTACTTAATTTTGACGGTTATATTAAACCCCTTTTGTGTGCTATATATCTAGCATGTGCATCAGCTCTACTGTATTCAAAGTGTAAACCAATTGTAAACCACATAAATAAAAACCTTACTTGCACATAGTATTCAAAGTCTACATAATTAGCAACTACTCTTATCTTTTTACTGTACTTATACTCTGTTGGGTAATGCTTCATTTTATTCACAAATTGTAATGTATCTTGTTGATCCATCATATACATAATTATAGGTTTTACATTCACCTTTCCATGTCTCTGTTTTCATTGTATACTCCCATTGATCATTAGCCCAATGTTGATGCAAGTTATAACAGTCACATTTTTTCTTTTTACAACTAAACAATAAACCTAAAATAAATAAATATCTCATTTCTCATCAACTAGCATCTGTACCATAACTATATGTAATGTAACATCATCATCACATTTTTCACATCTATAATTAGCTCTAGATCTTATGTACCAACCTGCATTACAACATACAGTTTTGATATCACTTGTTACTACTTTCTTGTTCTTCTTGCTCATCTTGATGTTTTTTAGCTATATAGTCTGCTAAGTTGATATCTAATGGGATATCATCTACATGACCATACTGATTTATTAAATCAATATAGACTTCTTTTATTTTTCCCATAACTAGTTTAGTTTTTTAAGTACGTAATCAAGTACAGTAGTGAATCCTGTGGGATTATAATAATCCGGTTCCCTTCTTCTTTTTACATAAGGATAAACATTATCACTTAGCCATTTTCTGTAATTAGATTTAACTACTGCTTCTACTTTAGGATCACTTGTAATGGTTAGTACATGTAAGATTGACCCATGGTCTTTACAAAGTATTTTAGATATTTCAAT